>Ga0193709_1000066_pt1 | contig 46478 bp, 35 predicted proteins | sample H3c2metaG_FD_160571 | JGI IMG/M metagenome (GOLD analysis project Ga0193709, IMG submission 160571) | Soil microbial communities from a riparian zone of the East river system, Colorado, United States - H3c2 | ecosystem: Environmental > Terrestrial > Soil > Riparian zone | place: USA: East River...
CCGAAACCAAAAAAGAGGAGTCCGCCAAAGGCGAGAAGGGTTTAGCGGAGAAGAAAGACAAGAAGAAGGATGAAGCGCGAGAATTGCAGAAGACCAGAACTGCGCGTTCGCCGATGGACGGGCGCGGAGCTCTGGCAGGTCCGGCGTCAATATTGATTCGCAATGCGACCATTTGGACCTGCAGCGGGCAGGGCGTTTTAACCAATGCGAGCCTGCTGATCTCGAACGGGAAAATTGAGAGTGTCGGTTCGGTGAAAGCCGAACCGGGGCCGGATACGTTACAAATCGACGGGCAGGGATTGCACGTCACGCCCGGGCTGATTGATTGCCACAGTCACACGGCAATTTTGGGAGCGGTGAACGAATCGACTCTGCCATCGACGGCGATGGTGCGGATCAGCGACGTGGTGAATTCCGAGACCGAGCATATCTACGAGCAACTCGCCGGCGGGCTGACTGCAGCCAATTTGCTTCATGGCTCGGCGAATCCAATTGGCGGACAAAACTGCGTGATTAAGCTGCGTTATGGCGCGAGTCCGCAACAGATGATCTTCGAGGCTGCGCCGCAGGGAATTAAATTTGCGCTGGGCGAAAATGTGAAGCAATCCAATTGGGGCGACCAGAACACCTCCCGATTTCCGCAAACGCGAATGGGCGTGCGCACGTTTATTGCGAATCGTTTCACGGCTGCGCAGGAATATTTGGCTGAATGGGACAGATACCGGGAGTCGGGTGGAGTTGCGCCGAGGCGGGACCTGGAACTGGAAGCGATTGGCGAGATCATTCAAGGCAAGCGCTGGATTCATTGTCATTCGTACCGGCAGGACGAAATTCTGACCTTAATTCGGCTGATGGAAAGTTTTGGAGTCAAGATTGGGACATTCCAGCATGTGCTCGAAGGTTATAAAATCGCCGACGAAATTGCCAGGCACGGGGCGGGTGGATCGACGTTTGCGGATTGGTGGGCGTACAAATTCGAGGTGTATGATGCAATTCCGTATAACGGAAGTTTGATGCACGATCGCGGAGTGCTTGTGTCTTTCAATTCCGATTCATCCGAACTCGCGCGGCATCTTTACCTGGAGGCGGCCAAAGCGGTGAAATTCGGTGATACATCCGAAATTGAAGCGCTCAAGTTTGTCACGTTGAACCCGGCCAAACAATTGCGGATCGATAAATACGTTGGTTCGCTCGAGCCGGGAAAGGACGCGGATTTTGCTCTCTGGTCCAAAGCGCCGCTGGATTCCGGAACGGTTTGTCTTCAAACGTGGATTGATGGAAAAAAATATTTTGACCGGTCGCTGGATGGAGAACGAACGAAGAAGTTGGAAAAGGAACGGGCGGATCTGCTGGCCAAGGCGAAGAAGATTTCGAAGGGTGGCGGCGGTGGCGAGGGAACGGATAAAGGAGCCGACACGTTTTTCCAGGTATCGCTGGAGCATGAGTTTGATGGAATGGATAGGGATTGTATGGACAATGATGAGGAGGAAGGACGGTAATGAAAACTCGAAATCCCAAACTCCAAAGAAGCTCCAAATTCCAAACACCAAACAGCGTTTGCAAATTCGAGCACCTCATGAATTTTGGCGCTTGGTGTTTCGCTGCAGCGTGGAGTTTGGTGCTTGGTGTTTTGGTTCTTGCGAGCTCCAATTCTGCGCTCGCGCAAAACATTGTGCTTTCCGGCGCGACTGTGCACACGGTTTCGGGCGAGACGTTTTCACCGGGGCAAGTGCTGATCCAGAATGGCAAGATCGCGGCGGTCGGGGCGACGGTTTCAGGCGGCAGCGCCCAAACGATTGAGCTTAAAGGACAACATCTGTATCCGGGCATTATCGCCATGGATACACTCCTGGGCTTGACTGAGATTGGGGCTGTGAGGGCGACGCAGGACAGCGCGGAAGTGGGCGAGTTTACGCCCGACGTCGAGTCGTGGATTGCGGTTAATCCGGATTCGGAATTGATACCTGTGACGCGGGCAAATGGCATTGCGTATTTCGAGCCGGTGCCCGAGGGCGGATTGGTTTCGGGACAATCGGGACTGGTCGCGACCGAGGGTTGGACGAGTGAACAGCGGGCGATCAAGAAGCCGATTGGGCTGCATCTTTTCTGGCCGAATATGGAATTGGAAGCGTCAGCGCGCGAACGTGGACGCGGGCGAGGAAAGGCGAAGTCAATGGAAGAACAGGCGGCGGATCGACGGTCCAAATTGCGCGCAACGGAGGACTTTTTTGAGGAGGCCAAGGCTTACGCCAAAGCAAAAGAAGCCTCGGCCAAGGGAGCTGTTGGCGCGTCGGAGAAGATTCCAGCGTGGGAAGCGATGTTGCCGTACGTCCGCGGCGAGCTGCCGATTATGGTTCATGCGGATGAAACGCGGCAAATCAAGGCGGCGGTGGATTGGGCGGAGACAAATCGTTACAAAATGATCCTGGTCGGCGGACGGGACGCGTGGATGAGCGCCGAGTTGCTGGCGTCCAGGAAGATTCCGGTCGTTTATTCGGATACATTCACGCTGCCAGCGCACGATACGGAGTCGTACGACGTTCATTTCAAAGCGCCTGAAGTGTTGAGGAAGGCGGGGGTGCAGGTCATATTCGGGAACGGATTGTCGACGATGGACGCAGCGTTGACGAAGAACCTGCCCTACGCGGCGGCTCAGGCAATGGCTTTCGGAATGCCGGAAGCGGAAGCGCTCAAGGGGATTACGCTTTATCCGGCACAACTGGCGGGTGTGGCGGACCGGCTTGGATCAATCGAGGTGGGAAAAGAAGCGACACTTTTTGTGGCCGATGGAGATATTCTAGATATTCGAGCGCATGTGACGCGGATGTGGGTTGCCGGGAAAGAAATCAGCCTGGAGAATCGCCACACGCGGTTCTATGACAAGTATAAGAATCGGCCAAAAGGCAATGAACAGCCCGACGGAACGCCCCAGTAATAACAACAACGCGCAGTCAGTAGAGAAATTGATTTGTCAGTCCTCTTTGTAGGGTGACTCTTTTAGTCGCCTTGGGAGATCGCGAGCGCCATGGATTAACCGCTCGAGAAATAGCGTATCTTCATTAAAGCGGTAATAGAGCAAATGTTTCTGGAAGGGGCGAACGATACGAACACCAAAAATGTGCGCCAGATCGGGATCTCGCGGGTATCGGCAGCGTCCGCGGGCCGGATTCTCAGCAAGCTGCTTAATCGTCTGTTCGACTGCGGCAACAAATCGCTCGGCAAACGTGACTCCACCCTTCTCCGCGTACCAAGCTACACGAAACTGATTATCCGCATCAAACCACGGAGCGTAATAGATGCGCAGACTCATCTTGCGCCGCTTGGACGCAACCGCCTACGTAGCTGATCGAAATAATCGGAAGGGAGAGGACTGTGCGGTCCTTGTATGGCTTCGAGCAACAATGCCTTGAGATCGGAGGGGCACTCTTCATCTTGCGAAATTCCATTATCGGCCTTGGTTTGTAATTCACGGAGAGCCTCGATGACTACTGCGGTGGCATCCGGGTATTCACCCGTCGCGACTTCTTTCTGAACAAACTCCTCAAGATCCCTCGGCAAACTCAGATTCATAGTGGTAGTCTAGCTTTCCTGGAATCGTTGTCAATGTGACCAGCGGGCGGGCAGTCCTTCAGCTCTCGGTCGAGAGAATCGTCGTTTTGAATCTCAGGAACGATCATCCTTGCAGATCCAGCCAAATCAAGCAAAGTTAGCTAGCCATCCAAAATACTATGAAAACACTTTCCTCTGATTTTCCGGGTCGCTGCTGGTTAATCATGACGATGCTGGTAGCACTTTTCAGTTCGTTGCCCGGGGTTCGTGGCGCGACGATTGATGGCGCGACCAATGCGCCTGCGGAAGCTGATAAAGCATGGAAGGAACTGGAAAGGGCACTTCAACCAGAAATGCCGCCGGTGGAGTGGCAAGGACACCCGACGCCGGAACAACGCGAGTCATTTCGCGCAAAACAGGCCGAAAAGGCATTATTAGCGGCAGAAAAAGCGAAAGAATTTTACTCCCGGTTTCCATCTCATCCCAAAGCGGTTGAGGCCAAAAAGGATGAGTCGGACCTTTTGCAGGTGGCGGTGCAACTAGGGAACACAAACAGATTGGCCGACTATCAAAAGTTGCAACAGGAGAAGTTGAACGATCCGAATTTAAGCGAGGATGAGCGATTCAATTTACGCATGGAAAGCATCCGAACATCAGTGAGAGCCAAGATGCAGGAGAGCCCGGAGGCATTCACGGTTGAACTTGAAAAGAGCGGGCGGGAGCTAATCAAAGAATTTCCAAAGCGCGGTGAAGGTTATGACATTTTGCTGCAAGCCGCCGGCCAGATGGAGGGCGAAAAAGCGCGCAATCTGGCGAAGGAAGTTGCCGCGAGCAGCGCCCCCGAAGAAATCAGTGCGCGCGCGCAAGGTTTGCTTACAAAACTCGAAGCACTCGGGAAGCCTTTGCCGATTAAGTTTACCGCGATCGATGGGCGGGAAGTGGATATTGCGAAGCTTGCGGGCAAAGTAGTGCTCGTGGATTTCTGGGCGACCTGGTGTGGACCGTGCGTTGCTGAAATTCCCAATGTAAAGGACACTTACAACAAGTTGCACGACAAGGGATTTGAAATTGTCGGCATCAGCTTTGACAAGGACAAAACGACGCTCGAGAAATTTGTCGCCGAACGTGAAATGAAGTGGCCACAATATTTCGACGGCAAAGTGTGGCAGAATGAGTTCGGGCAGAAATATGGCATTAATGGAATCCCGGCGATGTGGTTAGTAGATAAGAAGGGCGCATTGCGGGACATGAACGCGAGGGGGGCGTTGGAGGAAAAAGTGGCGAAGTTGCTCGAGGAGTGAGAGGGAAATTTGGATTTTAGCCGGAAGATCATTTCTACTCGGTTCGAGCTTCGGCGTTTCGATTTCGAGCTTTCGGTCTCTTGGCGATCTTTTAAACTTTCGCCACTATGGAATGGCTCGGCAATCTGGTTTGGCACAATGGCAAGTTTCTTGGCATCGAATGGAACGCGTGGAAGGTGGTTGGTTGGCTCGGAAACGTGGTGTTCTTCAGCCGCTTCTTTGTGCAATGGTACGCGACTGAAAAATTGAAACGAGTCGTTGTGCCAACGGCGTTCTGGTGGTTGAGTCTCGCGGGCTCACTGCTGCTCTTAAGTTACGCTTTGTTCCATCAGCACGACTCGGTTTTCATTTTTGCGTATGCCTTCACGTGGATTCCGTATATTCGGAATCTGGTAATTCACCGGAGGCATGCTGAGGCGCATTTGGATTGTCCGAGTTGCGGAAAGCTTTGCCCTCCGCAATCGAACTTTTGCTTTTCGTGCGGGGCGCGGTTGAGCACAGACGTTCAGCCGCCGAAAACGAGCGTCCAGCCGAAGCCGGCTTAACGCGTTTCAAGGGCGACGGCTCGCGAGGGCGCTCGCCCCACCTCAAACTGATTCAGCCTCGGCTTATTTTTTGGGGGCGGAAGGCGGAGCAACGGCGGTGGGAGGCGCGCCTGTTGAAGCGGCAGTTTTCAAGTTGTACTTGAAAAGAATGGGATCGAAATCTTTGTGCGTCTGCCCGTATTGCTGAATCTTTTTGATAAATTCATCCATCGCCGGACCCTGTTGTCTTTGATAAACGGCGATCACATTCGTCGCTCCAGCTCGGAAGGCTTCGAGTTCTCTTGATGTGTTTTTCATTTCCCGAAGCAGGAAGATGGTCAGCGTCCCGCTAACAATCACCAGCAATACCAAAATGGAACCAACCAGATGCCGCAACGACTCGACTTGTTCACTAAGATTGGGAGTGTCGAGGGCGGGCGTAGCAGCAACTTTATTTTCGCTTTCGTCCATAATGACTATTTGACGGGTGGTTTATTGGTGACCCCAACCGATTCGAGGACGTGTTCAATATCATGGTTTGGGCTTCGCTTGCTATACTCCACCATGTCGTTAATCAGTTGATTTATCGCGGCGGAGCGCTGGTTTATCTGCGCCACCTGGACCTGGTACGCGCGCAATTCACGCGATTTCGCGATATATTTCCAAAAGAATCCCACTGAAAGCACTGCGCTGATAAACAGCAGCGCCAGCAGTATCGTCGTTAACGGACTGTTTTTCATATCAAAAGCGGCGGGCACTCTACTGATTCAACTATGGCCTTGTCCAATTCCTTTTTCGAGCGGGCCGCATTCGAAGCCGCTATTTGCTGCAAGTCGGCAGATGCCACTCGTATCAATATTGGTAACTCACTATGGAATACGATGATTTTAAGCGAACGCTCAAGGAGAGTCCCGAACTGGCGGGACTTGATGCAGCATTGGCCGCAGCGCTGTTCGGGCGCTGCCGTGAAGAGACTCTCAAAGAAGGCGCCATTGTTTATCAAGAAGACGCCGCCCTTGATTTTACTTTCGGGCTGCTGCTTACCGGGGATCTGATCGTAGAGAAAAGCGGCTTGATTCTCGGCGGAATTTTTGCAGGCCAAATGTTTGGCGAGATGGCCTACTTTACGAATCAACGCGCCCGGACAGCAACGATTCGGGTTGGGTCTTCCGAGGCTGTTGTCCTGAGGTTTAAGCTCACACTCGAAGAACTGAGCCGGCCGGCATTTTCCCTCCTTCGAACGGCGCTGGGACTGCAAACCTGGAACCGATTCGTCAACACCTCGCAGAGTGGCAGCGAATATCCGGAAGTGGTTCACGATTGGGCCTAGAACCCGGGAGGTGGCCTCTCATGGCGCGACAAGCATGCACCCTGATTATTGGGTGAAGCTGACGCGGAAAAAGCTCGGTTGCGCCGGTGCGTCCATGGTCGCAAGGAGCTGGACCACATCGCCAAAATCCTGATCAGTAGAAATGTTTAGCGGCGAAACGGGCGTCCAGGCAGCTAGATTTGTGGACAGGAGGAACTGTCTGGTAAGACCGCCGAGGTCTTTGCGCTGGCGGAAATAAAAGCTGAATTCGTTTTCAGACACTGAAGCAGTGTGGAGTTTCAGGTTTTCTGCATCCGAGGTGAGCGGCTGGCCGCCCATGGCATATTCGAGAAGATTGGGGGCGCCATCGCCATCGGGATCAGCGTCAGCGCCGCTGATTGAAGAATCGGCGAGTTGTGCCGAGTTAAATTGGTGTAATGCCCAATCACCAAATGTCCCCGGCGTCGCACGCTCGAAAAAGACCATCTCAACAACTTGAACATTGCGCGGATTGGTTGGGAAGTTTGGATCGTAAGAGCTGGTAATGAGCAGTTCGGCACTGGTGGCGTAAGCGGGCTGTGCCAGTTGAACGTCCAGAGTCGAAGTCGGCGCCATAGTGCCCTGATAGAGAGGTGCTCCATCAAATAACAACGTCACATCTTTTGGTCCATAACCGCCATTGGTTGTGCGAGGGTAAATCTGAAATCTGCTAATGGCCGCACGACGGGGAAAAGTTACCTGCAACCATTCGGGGTTGTTGGTGGTTGGACCCTGCCCCTGACTGATTCCGGAAGAGACCCAGAAATCGCTGAGATCGTCATCCACTGCATTAGTTGGTGGGGATCCCGATTGGAAAGAAGAAGCCGCAATTGCTGCGATGGGCAGAGTGTAAGCCGGATACGGCGGAAGAGGCGGGGGCATGGCGGCGATGATTTGCGAAACGCTGCCGGTCGGGCCAGGAAAAGTCAGCACGGAATTGGATGAAGTGATCGACCAATGGATGAGGTTGGCATTCGAGGCAGTTTGCGAAGCGGTTTTGCCGGGGAACCATACTGCGTAACGCGGCCCGAGGGAACTCTGCGGAATGAACTTCAACGTGTCCTCGGCCGCGCCGAGGCGGTTATATGACGACGCAGTTCGATAATTGAAATATCCCGCTGGCCCAGCGGCGAGGCCGTAGCGGCCGGAAACACAGACCCAATTATTGGTGATGTTGCGAACTGCGCCGGTTCGATTTGTCACCGTAGTCGAACCGCCGGCCCACTCGAGCAAACGCGAACCGCCGGTGAGCGGATCGTTCTCGATGCCTACATTGAAACTGCCTGCCGCATTTCCCGCAAGCCCGGCCACAGGAAACGGAATTTCGACGATTCCCACAGTTTCGCCTGTGGAATTGAAATAAACTTCGGTGGAGCCATTTACGCCGTTGGTAACTTGCAATTCCGCCTGAAAACCGTTCGCGTTGGTGGTGAGACTAACAAGCCGCGCACCCGTTGGATTTCCCAACGCGCCCATGCCGATGACGCCCGGCAAAATCGGTGACGCAACAAATACATTCGATGGAAAGCTCGCCACCGGCGCTTCGATCATGGCCATGATGCGCGCGCTGCCTCCGTTTGTCTGCGGGCCGTAGCAGAGGGAAGTGAACCCGTACGCGCTTCGATGAACGATGATGTCCACATCCGGAAGATGCTTGAAGACTGGCGGCGGAGTGATCGTGGGGCCCGTCGGATAATCAGCGTTTGCCCAATGAAGCCAGGCGATGGCAGTGCGACGCGCTTCGACGGCTTCGCGATAAAATCCGCCGCCGCTGGGGCCAACAAACTCGCCGTCACCGTTGACCAGTTGGCGAGTCCGAACCAGTTGCGCCAATTGGCCGTCAGCCCAGCGGGCGAGGGGATCATTGAAATGCGCGGCGAGCCACGCGATATAGGAGTTCTGTTCGTAATCGTGCAGTTCCCAATCCAATCCGGCAGGATAGGCGAAGTCTCCCGAATCAAACACCATCGAACTCACGACATTGCTCCAAACTGCCAGGACGTTGTGCTCGGTAAATGGCTGGAGCTGCGTCGCAATCGTTGGATTGGCTAAACGCGCCATCAACAACGAATCGCCCATAGACATCCCGGCGGCGATCTCGTAAGTGGGATGAAAAAAGCCATGATTCTCCAGTCCGTAACTCGGATATAAAGTCACGGTCGTGATCCACGCCGCGAGTGGATCACCGCTCGTATTCGCCAGCGTGTAACTATTCGCGAGATATTGTTTGGCTGCATTCAGCCACGTCGCCGCGTTAGGGTCGCCGCTCATCCAGGCCGCACTAAGAGCAAGGATATTGCTGTCCCAACCGTTCTCCTCGGCCTTGGTGTCGTTGACATGACCGGAGGCGGGAGCGATGCCGGCGCGATGCGTGGCTTCGGAAGCGACTACTCGCTGGCAATCGGCAACCGTTTGCGCCGGCAAATTTGATTGCACCAAAATGCAAGCCAGAGCCATCGACCCCGACCATTCCGGTGTCTGCCAATCGGTGCTGCTGGAACTGCTCCAGCCCCACTTTTGATTGTCGACGCAACTTTTCGAGCCGGTGACGTGCGCCTGACCGGCATAGTTCAGCGCCCTGGTGATGCGAGAAATGCGCGTTGGTGTTTTGGGATCATTTGGCTGCGCCACAACAAGCACGGCGTACGCGACTGCGACACCGCAAGAGCCGCGAATGCCGCCGTTGCCGCTGCTGCCGCCATCGCCCCAGTACCCGGCGTTGGTCGGCCGGCTCGCCCCCGTCGCATCATGCCAGATGGTCTCCGCGTAGCGCTCAAAATCCACCAGAGCATCGAGGTATGTTTGTTTTGAGTCGGCTCGAACGATTGAGGTACTCAGGCAGATGGCAAATGCGCCAATGGCAAGTTGAATGAGGAGCGATCCGGCAAAGCGGAACCGAATAAGTTTCGAAGTCATTATGAATTATTGCTTCAGGAGATTTTGCTGGTCGTCGACAGCCGAGTAAATCAATCGGGCAATTTTGAGTGGGCAAAACTGATCAAGGCTGCGATCTTCAGTGCATAGCTTATTACCATGCCAAAAGCTACTTCAAGCATGTTCGACTATCCATCGCCCAATCTGGTGATGGCTTAACGACACTGCCGCCATTTCGAGTGCGCCGGCATAGCGTATCAGCGACGGCACTTTGACTCACGCTACCCGGTCTGCCGATATTAAGCGGTGTCGAGCTCGTGACAGTAACCCGATACGCCCGTCGCCCACCGCTGGCTTCTTCCACGTTGCCTCAAATAGAAAAAAGGGCTACGTTTTGAACCTCTGATGAAACATCATCTTGACTTCGAGAAGCCAATAGCCGAACTGCAAGACAAACTGGAAGAACTCAGAAAACACCCTGAAACTCATTCCCTTGGCATCAGTTTCGAGGAGGAAGTTTCTTTGATCGAAAAAAAGCTTGAAGAAACCAAGCGCCAAATCTTCTCCAATCTGAGCGCCTGGGACCGAATCAAGATTGCGCGGCATCCGAAACGGCCCTTTACGCTGGATTATCTGCAATCGGCGTTTACTGATTTCAGCGAATTGCATGGGGACCGGCTTTTTGCGGAAGATCGCGCCATTGTCGGCGGATTCGCGTGTCTTGGGCCGCATAAAGTGATGGTGATCGGCACGCAAAAAGGCCGTGACACGAAAGAAAATATTCTGCGTAATTTCGGCTCCGCCCACCCGGAAGGTTATCGCAAAGCATTGCGCCTGATGAAAATGGCAGACAAATTCCGACTGCCCATCATTACGCTGATAGATACGGCGGGGGCATACCCTGGCATTGGCGCCGAAGAACGGCACATCGCCGAGGCTATTGCTGTGAATCTGCGCGAAATGATGCTGTTTGAGGTGCCGATCATTGCTGCAGTTATTGGTGAAGGCGGCTCCGGGGGCGCTTTGGGTATCGGCGTGGCCGACCGGGTCTTAATTCTGGAAAATGCGTATTATTCGGTAATCAGCCCGGAAGGTTGTGCCGCCATCCTTTGGAAAGATCGCGCTGCCGCCGCTAAAGCCGCCGAAGCGCTCAAAATCACGGCAAAACATTTGCTCGAACTGAAGCTGGTGGATGGCGTTGTTCCCGAACCGCTCGGCGGAGCGCATACTGACGCCGTTACCACCGCGGCCACGCTGCGAGATTTCCTGCTGAAACATCTTGATAAGCTTTTGCTGCTATCCCCGGCGGAGCGGCTCAAGCAGCGTTACGAAAAGTTTCGCGCTTACGGACACTTCATTGAAAAGAAACCTGCGCCGGTCGAAAAAGCCGCCAAACAACCTGCGCAACTTGCTACTTCGCCGAACCATGGAAGTTGAATGGGGAGCGCACGCGCCCTCGCGTGCAGTGGACAAACAATTCGGTGGGTCGCAGCATGCTGAGCCGGCCGGCGCGGGCGCCAGTCGGAACACGCGATGGCGCGTGTGCTCCCCAAAATGGACCGAATCGTTGCGGATTAGCAGGCCTGCCTGGCCGTTTTAACGCTTCAACGTTTTAACGCATTTCGCTGCCCATGCTCTATCCGCTGACGTTCCGTCCGATTTTCAAGGAGCGGGTGTGGGGTGGACGAGAGCTCGAACGGCTTTACGGAAAACCATTGCCACGGGGTGTCCCAATCGGCGAATCCTGGGAAATCACCGATCGTCCTGATGACGTCAGTGTTATCACCAATGGACCGTTAGCCGGAAAGGATCTGCATTGGCTGATGGAATACCATGCGAAGGAACTGCTGGGCAACGCGCAGCCGGCCAGCAGGCGCTTTCCTTTGTTGATCAAGATTCTCGATGCAGAGGAAAAACTGTCGCTCCAGGTCCATCCGCCTCCGCACAAAGCCAGCGAACTCGGCGGGGAACCCAAGACTGAAATGTGGTACGTTGCGGATGCGAAGCCGGGCGCAGAGCTGTATGTCGGACTGAAGCGTGGAGTCACCCGACACGAGTTCGACCAGAAAATTAAAACTGGCGAGGTCGCCGATTGTTTTCATCGTATATCGGTAAAGCCGGGCGACGTCATGTTTCTTCCCAGTGGTCGCGTTCATGGGATTGGCGCCGGGCTGGTCATCTTCGAAATCCAGCAAAACTCCGACACTACATACCGGGTATTCGATTGGAATCGTGTCGGCCTCGATGGCAAGCCTCGCGCATTGCACATTCGTGAAGCCCTCGCCAGCATCGATTTTGAAGACGTCGAACCCTCGTCAATATCCGGTGCGGCTGACAAATCAACGGCAAGGCCAGCCGTTGACTGTTCGCTGTTCAAAGTCGACGTACAACACGCAGACAATCGAGAATCTGTTCACTTTACGGGAGGGAAACTACGCATCATTGGCCTATTGAAGGGTCGAGCGACGCTGGGTAATGGCAACGACAGCGTTGAAATCAAATCCGGTGAATTCTGCCTTGTCCCGGCCAGCTTGACACAAACCCAAGCGTGCTTCGAACTCGGCTCGACCTTTCTCGACATCGGAATCGGAGACTAAAGGTCAACCCGGACGCACGCCAGTGCGCCTCACGGTATTTGCAGTCGCCGTCGATCTACTGCTCAGTGCCAGGCGGAAATACCCGAATACCGTCCCAGCGCGTAAGACAAACTTCTTCTGAGGCTTCCTCCTGCTGCATAAATGCGGCAGCGAAGAATTTTGTCATGCGCCCACCCTACCCTCCCGTTGATTATATTTCGATGTTGTCAGATGAGTCCCCTTCTATTAGATTATCCGTTCCTTTAAGAACGAATTTTTTATTGCACATATGGCAAAAACTGAAGTCATTTTGACGCACAACATTGTCGGTTTGGGCGGCGAGTCCGACCAGGTAAAAGTCGCGGCTGGTTACGCCCGCAATTATCTCTTCCCGCAGGGATTTGCAATTCCTCTCACTGGTGCTAACAAACGCCGCATTGAAGTTCTCAAACAGCGCCGCGCTGAACGCGAGGCACACGAGCTCAACACCATGACCGAGCTCTCCAAGAGTCTTTCCAAACTCATTTGCGTCGTTACGGTCAAGACTGGCGAGGATGGCAAAATGTTCGGCACCGTCACATCTGGCATGATCGCCGATCAGGTCAAGACCCAATTCGACGTCACCCTTGATAAGCGCAAAATCCATCTCGAACACCCGATCCGCGCCCTTGGCGAACACGACGTCGAACTCCGGCTTCACGCCGACGTCGCCACCAAACTCAAAGTCCGCGTCGAAAGCAGCACTCCGCTTCCAACTCCAGAATTGCCAGCCGCAACCGAAGTGAGGAGAGACGAGCAGAGGACTGAAAAACGCGGACGCCGCCCCGAAGCTCCCGGAGACAAAACTGCCAAGACCGCCGAAGGTGGCGATAAAGGCCAGCGCGCCCCTCGTGGCGACCGTCCCCAACGCAGCGGTGATCGTCCCGCTCGAGTTGAAAAGCCCTCCAAGCCAGAAAAATCGTCCAAGCCGTAAAAGCCGAATAACTGGCCGCGAGCTGTTCCCGGAAGCTTTTGTCGAGTAACCCGTCGATTTCACTTTTTTGCAGTTTCTGACACTTTTTTTCGAAGCTGAAAGCGATTGTCGGTAAGCGGCAAGGTTTCTGGCTCTTCTTTGATTCCTCGCCTATTATCAGTGGAATATTTGAACCCAGGACGAGTGCAGGCTGAAGGCTGTCCCCAGTTCATGCGACTACCGCTGAAAATTGAGTTGTCATAAAGTCACCCAGAACGCACTGAAAACGGCCATGAAAATCGCGTCACGAATTACCGGGCTCTGGAAGATGTCTCGGTCGATGGTCCAAAATGTCGTTCGGACCGTGGTTTTCATCGGCGGAACCTCTCAGGATTAGACTCAAATTCACAGCGTAATCAGTAATCAGACTTATGAAACAAAACTCCAAATGCCTGGTGACCGCGCTCGCAATGGCGACTGGTCTGTTAATTGCCGGCTCGGCGCGAGCGCAATCCATCACCGGCACACCCTACTTATCAAACATAAATCCGACTGCCCCGTCCTATAGCGGATACTGGGCTACTCCGCTTGCAACGATTACGTCCACGGCAACCGGCCTGGAGTTTAATGCGCCCGGTGGCAGCGGCTCCTTCAGCACGATGTATTATCCCATTCCTTCGGGCCAACAGACCGCACTCAATTCCCTCGATGCGCAAGTGACGTTCACCTTCATGTGGAACTCCGGAAATGCTGTTGCGGGTGTGAATGTTTTGTTTGCACTTGATGACAGCATGGGCGGCGTAAATTACTATGGAACCGGGTATAATGTTCCGACCCCGGGTTTAAATAGTTATACGTTCCCTCTTCAAGCCGACAATTTAGCCCATGTTGCGGCTGGCGCTGTAATAAACGGCATGAACTTTCAAATAGATCCAGCCAATGTTTCGGGGAATTACGATATCACATATAGCAGTCTCACTTTGAGCCAGGTTCCTGAACCGACGACGCTGGCGTTGGTCGGCTTGGGTGCCGCTGGCCTCCTGGCCTTCCGACGTCGTAAATAAGGAAACGGGTTCCAGTTTGTTTTCAAACCGCCTTTCGAGGCGGTTTTTTTATTGTGTCTTCTGACATGGAAACACTTTTTTTCAACTGTCGCCATTTCATGCGACTATCGTTGATACGCAAAGTGACCCACGATTCAAACGCCACAAACCGAGCATGAAACTAAAACAACTCTTCGAGGTATTCGCTGTTCTGTTGCTGTTCTATTTCCCTTCGATGGGCCTTGCGGCCTCCATCACCGCCACCAATAGCGGCAATTGGGGAGCCGCCAACATATGGGACAGCGGGACTGCGCCGGGAGCAAATGACGTTGTTTTTATCGCGGCTGGCGTAAATGTCACCGTGAATACGAATGCTTCAGCCCAATCTATTTCTGACGACACCACAGGCGGCACGGTGACGATGGCTCCGAATTCGTCGCTGATCATTTTCGGCAACGATGCAACACATCAACTCTCAACCCTCAATACCACCGCTGCCGGCAACACCGTCATTTACGCCGGCAACCCTTTCTTTGCCAAGCAGTGCGATTATTACAATCTGGTGTTTGCTAATACGAATTACGTGGATCCTTTTCCACCGTTCTCCGAATACCAGGACTTCAACAATTTCTCCAGTCCTCAAGGTCCCACGCCGATGACCATTGCCGGAAATATGACTTTGATTGGACATACCAAGGTGCAACAAGGAAGCGGAGGAGCCCCTATCACCATCAACGGCAATCTGACTATTGGCGCAGGCTGCGCCTGGGATTCCTCTGGAGACAGTTTAATGGTAGTGAGTAATCTTTATGTTTATGGCTTGCTCGAGGATTTGAACGGCGCACTTGGCGCGAACTTTTTTGGCGGTGATGTCATCGTCGCCGGTCCCAGCACGAGTGTCCTCGCCTATACCGGGGGACCGTACACCAATGGCTGGTTTGTGTCAGATGTGATCACTTGGAGTATTGGCGGAAGCCTTACCAATAATGGGTCCATCTTCGGCTCGGGGTATGGCAGCATTTCTTTTGAAGGAACGGGGACAATCGGCGGCACCAATGCCGTTAAAATCCCAACTATCACGGTGGATGGGACTTATGCCATCGGCACGACGGTAACCCTGACCACCAATACCCCGACGCTGAATGGAACACTCGTGTTTGATATTGCCCATCCACATCAAGTAATTCTTTCATCGAATATCGGAACGCTCTTCTACAATGGCCTGTTGAATGTGATCAATACAGGCGGTGAGCCGCCGTCCGGGGCGAGTTTTAAGCTGTTCGACGCAGCGAGTTACGACGGAACGTTCGCTTCGACGAGTTTCCCGAGCCTGCCGGCGGGTTTGAGCTGGATCGATAATACGCTCATAACTGGCTCCCTCGACGTTACCGGTACAATTATCCAGCCGCCCACCCTGACTCTGTCGCGAAACGGCGGGCTCTTGACGTTGTCCTGGGACAGCACGACCTACCCGGGTTACAGCGTGCAAGGTCAAACCAATAGTGGCGGTATCAGCACAAATTGGGGACCAACCGGCAGCGGCACGATTAGTCCATTCTCAATTGGCATCGATCCGAAAAAGCCGGCGGTTTTCTTCCGTCTCTCCAATCCTTGAGCAGCGCGCGCAGGAAGATGATCTAATTGGCGAACTTGCCTAATTGTTCCCGCGCGACGGAAATTCTGCCAGAGACCAGATTCATAAACGTTTTGTCCAGTTCCACAGAGAGTGCGCGATCGGCGCCTTGCCGACGACGCAAGTTGTAAAATTCAAACGCCATCGCCAGGTCGTTTGTTCCCAGGGAAAAATCGGGCTGCAAATATTGCCGCCGCAAATCCTGAATGATTCCCAAGTCGCGATAGCCATATTCGCGCGTCGGTTCGACCATGGTTCCCTCGCCGTAATCATTCCAGGTCACAATCTGCGCGATGGCACTGGAATTGGTCAGCGCCCGGTTCAAAGTTTCGCGCAACACATCGCCTTGCCGATCTCCCAGGTAACCCCAGTAGTTGCGGACACCCGCGCGTTGATAAATGTCATGAAATCGCGGAAAGGCGCTGCTGATAAACATCGGCGATCCGGCAGCCTTGCGCTCGAACTCGGCGAGATAATTCTTCAACGCCGCGCCGGAGAGCACGCCGCCAGTCCCCGGCGCCTGGCTAATCCACATCGGCGGCCAACTGAATGCTCCGGCGCTGATTGGCAGAGAATTGTCCTCAGTGAAGAACGCCGGCTTATTCGTTGCCCCCAATACAGAGAAGATGCCTTCCCAGTCGCTGCTCGCACTGAAATGTTGCGGGCCGAAGTTCAGCAATACGGGCCGTCCATTCAGGCGCAAGTAACTGGCGTCGTGGAAAAAATTCGTTTGCAAGTAAAGCATTTCGTTTTGGGCTTGCACAATCGCCCGGCTCGGTTCGAGAAAATTTCCCTCAAGCATGTGCTGAATCGTCTGATCCTCGTAGCAAATGCAAAACTTCAACCCCGCCCTGCGCGTGAATTGAAACAGCTTCAACGTGGCTTGATTGTTCACCGCGTAATCCAGGAAATCGGCCGAGCCGTACCAGTCCACAATGACTCCATCCACTCCGGCAAGTTTCATCAGCAGAACATGGTACTCGAGCACGGCCGGGTCTAAAGAATCATACGGGCCGATCAGGGGATAGTACCACGACGCAATTTCTCGCTCGCCCGCGGCATTGATGTGGTCGGGATCAAAATGATCCATGGTCCAATGCCAGCCCCAGTTTTCGCTGTGAGGCTTCGCGCGGTACCAGGGCATATAATAAACCATCACTTCTTTGGCGGCGGCGTGCGCGCCGCGCGGAGTCGCCAAAATGAGGCTCGCCAAAATGGTCCACAGCAAAATCCATTTCGGCTTCATGCGGGGATTTTAATGAACCGGGCGAGTAACGCAATCCACGACGGGGTTCCAACGGGATGGGCTTTATCTAGCGGACTTTAAAAAATTGGCAAACCGCCTGAGTGTTGGTGACGAATACCAGCAAGTTGGTGGTCCCGGCATAGCTTTGGACGGTTTGCCAGTTTGTCAGATCGGTGGACATATCAACCTGAACAGTCGAAGCCACATACCCGCCGATCAGGAATTGCATTTCGGCGTGGTCCGCCGCCTCGTCGTAGATAACGGGATGACTGGTTTCGATTCCGGCGAGTTGCAAATTGGCGACGGCTATTCTGCCAGTAACGATATTCGTGAAGATGCGATTCAATTCTGCCGTTATTACCGCATTCGTCCCATACTGCTTGCGAAGATTGTAAAACCGATAGGCCGTGGTTAGATCGTTTGTGGTATATGAAAAATCGGCGTCAAGATATTGGCGGCGAAAATTCTGGATGATTCCAAGGTCCCGATAGCCATAATCGAGCGTTGGCTCAATGATCGTCCCTTCGCCGAAATCATTCCAGGTGACGATGTGAACCAGCGCCGAATTATTCGTCATCGCCCGGTTCAATGTATTGCTTAGCGTCGTTCCCCCGGCATCATCCAGGTAACCGTAAGACGAGCCAACGCCCGCTTGCGCGTAAATATCGTGGAAACGAGGAAAGGCGCTGCTGATAAAAGCCGGCCACGCCCCGGCTTTCTGATCGAAGCCGTCGAGATAACTCTTCAACTGAGCAGGCGTCAGCGTGTTTGTTCCGCCGCCGCTCATCCACATCGGCGGCCAATCGAATGCTCCAACACCGGCGGCCAATCGATTGTCTTCCGTGAAAAACGCCGGCTTATTCGTCGCATTCAGCAGCGAGAAAATTGTCACCCAATCTGAGTTGTTCTTGAAATATTGCGGCCCAAAATTCAAAAACACCGGCGCGTTGCTCAGCCGAAGATAGCTGGCATCGGCAAAATAATTGGTCTGGACATAAAGCATCGTCTGTTGCGCGTGAGAAATCGCCGCCGCCGCCGTGATGTAATTACCATTGATCTCCTGCTGGATAGTCTGGTCTTCGTAACAGAGCGAAAACTTCAATCCGGCTTTCCGCGTGTAATTTAAGAGCGCCAGCGTTCGTTGATTATTGCTCGCGTAATCATTGAAATTATCCGCGCCGTACCAATCCACGGCCACTCCATCAATCCCCGAGAGTTTCATCAACAGGACGTGATATTCGAGCACCGCAGGATCAAGCGAGTCATAGGGACCGATCAAGGGGTAATACCACGAAGCAATCTGGCGTTTTCCGTTAGTGATGACATCGGGCTGAAAATGATTCATCGTCCAATGCCAGCCCCACGAGCCGCTGTAGGGCTTCGCCACATACCAGGGCATGTAATGCACGAGCAGCGGCTTTTGCGCGCTTTGCGCCAACCCGGTCGCAAATAAGAAGAGTGCCATCGCGGCCGCGAATCTAATATATCTAAATTTCACTGATGAATCTGCGTTAGTATTGGCCACTCGGGATGGTAAAGCCCCTAGAAATAATCGTCACTCTTCCAGTTTGTTTTCCCCACAGTAACCGTTCTGCTGCAACCAGGCAGTCACATGAAGTGGTGACATGACGACTGCTTGCATCCTCTGGCATTTTTATTCATAATTACCCCACAACGCCGCATCATGTTCGGATTTTCGGCATCTTCTCACCAGCCTGGCTCGCGAAAAAGTAAACTATCCCGTTGGGCGGATTTTTCGTTGCTCCGAAAGCTGCGTTCGCCGTCGCTGCTCCTTCTCTCGATTGCAATCGCGTTCGCGACTTCAGCTCATGCCGTAATCTTGTGGAATGATCCCGATTCAACCAGCGTCCATGAAAATGGCGCCGGCAGCGATATTCTCGCCGGCGCGGTGAAGCGGGATAGCTTTTCCAATGACAGTCTCTACTTCAAATTCCACGTTGACCCGCTGTCAGACAAGGACACGGAGGAATATTTCGCCGCATTCGAGCTTTTCGAAGGGAACGCTGAACGATTGGGCGTCGGCAATGCCCTCAAAGCGTGGGCCTACAGCGCATTCTATCATTCGGGCGACTCGGGTGAATCCAATAACCCCGCGGTTTACATCGATCTCCATTCCCTAAAACCGGAATTCCCGACCGACAGCCCCTCCGGTTCATATCAATTACCACGACGTGGCACAGGAGTTACTATTCTCTTCAAAGTTCAGTACATTCCAGGCGAGGACGAGTTGGTTACGGTTTGGTTGAATCCAGATCTTGGTCCTGGCGCAAACGAAGCCTCTCAATCAGAAAATCTCACCACGAGATTCAACGCCAACGCACGATTCGACGAAATTCGCCTTCGTCACTCCGGCGGGGGAGGCGGTTGGTCTTTCAGTGATTTAGCCATCGCCACTTCCTTCACCGATTTCGTGGACATCAGCAGTTCCAGGCCGGCCGAGCCAGCATCGGATTTCGCAACCAGTGCGCGTTCGTTCAATTTTCAATCCTGGCAAAAGGAGCAAGGCCTGCCTCAAAGCCCCATCCGCGCTCTCACCCAAACGCACGATGGCTATATCTGGCTTGGAACCGATGATGGCGTCGTTCGCTTCGACGGACTGCGCTTTCTTCCTTTCGGCATTCCCGGCGGCATGAAAGTCGGCCCGGTCACTACGATGTTGGAAGATCATGGCGGCGCACTCTGGCTCGGCACGTCCGATGCAGGCCTGAGTTGCTGGTATAACGATCATTTCGCCACTCTCACTACCCGCGATGGTTTGCCGGCGAATTCTATTACCGCGCTTTCCGAAGACAATTTTGGCCGCCTATGGATCGGCACCGATTCCGGCCTCGTGTTGTGGCAAAATGCGCGTCTCTCACCTTTGGCCGCAGCCGAACCGTTCAAGGGCCTCCGTATCAGTACACTGTCCAAAGATCGCAACGGCATTATATGGCTCGGCGTCAAGGGCGCCGGCATTTTCCATTTTTCCAATGATCAGTTCACCCGGTTAACGGACGATTCAGTCGAGGATTTACTGAAGGATTCACATTCTCTCTTAATCGATCACGCCGATCGAATTTGGCTCGCCGCCGGCGAAGATTTCGTTCTATGCCGCGATGGCGGCCAGTGGCATCGCTATCGTATTCCACGTCACGAAGCTAAGTCGTCTGTGAGCACGTTAGCGGAAGAATCCGACGGAACAATCTGGGCTGGTTCCGCAGGCGGAGGATTGCTCCAATTCAAAGACACCAGGTTTGCGGCCAGTCCGGCGGGCACAGGACTCGCGGGCAATTCGGTCCACTCGCTGTTAACCGATCGCGAAGGCCATCTTTGGATTGGCACTGAGGCCGGGCTGAACCGGCTTCGCCGAAAAGTCCTCGTGACACTGAGCCAGACCGATGGTTTTGGCATTGGCGCTGCCCAAAGCCTCGCAGAGGTCATGCCAGGAATAATTTGGGCAGCCAAATCCAATGGTGGTCTTTACCGCTGGGACGGCAAAGGCTTTAATCGTCTCTCAGCCGCCGGCCTATCAGCCCGCGAATCCGAAGTCAGCACTCTGCTGGTCTCGCCCAGCGGCTTTTGCTGGGTCGCAACGACGAATAGCCTTTTGCTCTACAAGGATCCGGTTGCGGCCGCGGACGAGGTGAAAATTGTCAAGCCCGCAAAACCCAACCTCATTTCTCTCGCAGAAGACCGTGAAGGCGCGCTTTGGGCCGGAACACGCGACGGAAAGATCTGGCGGTTGCGCGAAGACAACTGGCTGGCCCAAACGAACTTCTCCCAAACCAATGCCGTCACCAGCATCGTATGTGAATCGAACGGCTCTGCATGGATCGGAACGGACGGCAACGGCCTGTTCCGGCTCGCCAACGGAAATGTCCAGCACTTTGACCGGCGCGACGGGCTTTCAAGCAGATTCATTCGCACTCTCTTTCTGGACACTCAGGGCACGCTTTGGCTCGGCACCGCCGACGCCGGCTTGAGCCGCTGCCGCAATGGACGCTTCGCAAACTTCACCACTCGCGAAGGTCTGCCGGACAATAATATCTCCCAAATCCTCGAGGATAATTTTGGCCGTCTTTGGCTCGGCACCAGCAGTGGCATCGCCTGTGCCAGCAAAACGGGGCTGGAGGACGTCGCCACGGGAAAAGCCGTTCGTCTCTATCCGCAACTTTTTCGTCGCACGGACGGAATGGTATCCGAAGAATGCACGGGCGGCTTTTGTCCGGCCGGCCTCAAAACCAAATCGGGTCTGCTCTGGTTTTCCACGACGAAGGGGGTCGCAGTTGTCGATCCTCGACTCTTGCCTTTCATGACCCCGGCTCCAAATACGGTCCTGGAAGAAATCTTCGTTGATGGCATCTCGAATCTCAAATCGCGTGGCCCTTCTTCGGTGGCCGCCCAACCGCAAACAGAAACCTTCCGCTTTACTCCGGGCAAGCATCAGGTTGAATTTCGCTTTACCGCGTTGAGCTTCGATGCGCCTGAGTCAATTCGCTTTCGCTATCGGCTCGAAGGTTTGGACTCCGATTGGGTGGACGCCGGAACCCGGCGCACCGCCTTTTACAGCTTTCTTCCCGCGGGCGACTATCGTTTCCGCGTCGCCGCCTGCAACAGTGACGGTGTTTGGAGTAATGACGGCTCGAATCTTCGGCTAACGGTCTCGCCGCATTATTGGCAGACGTGGTGGTTCCTTACACTCGCAGCCTTTGGGTCCGTCGCTTCAGTTATTTTAGCGGTTCATATCACCGAAAAGAGGAAACTCCATCGTCGCCTCAAGCGCGTCGAAGAGGAGCGCGCCCTGGAACAGGAGCGAACTCGGATTGCTAAAGATTTGCATGACGAAATGGGCGCAAAGTTATGCCGAATTTCGTTCCTGAGCGAGCACGCCCGCCGCAACCAGCTTCCGCCCGAAGAATTACGCGAGCAAATCACTTCGATTTCCGATGCTTCCCGCGAATTGCTTCATTCTCTCGATGAGATTGTCTGGGCGGTCAATCCCCAAAACGACACACTCGAACATGTGGCCTCGTACATCGGTCAATACGCTCAGGAATACTTTCAAATGACCGGAATTCACTGCGAACTCGACATTCCGACCCAACTTCCAGCCCATCCACTCTCCTCTCAAATGCGCCACCATCTGTTTCTTGCCACGCATGAAGCGCTCACCAATATCCTCAAACATTCGCGCGCCACTCGCGCCGACATTTCCATGATTTCGGGCAAAACGGCATTTGAGATCAAAATCTCCGATAACGGCGAAGGCTTGAATTCAAGCGTTTCCGAGGGCAAATCAGATTCTTCGGCAGCCCCCTCCGGTGATGGCCTGAGCAACATGCGCAAACGCCTGGCTGACATCGGCGGCCATTGCTCCATCGAATCGTCCACCGGCAAAGGCACACAAATCAAATTCGTTATTCCTCTCAACTCTTTTACCAACGGCCACTAACAAACCTATGATCACCGTTTCAATTGTTGACGACGAAAAAGGGCTGCGCCAATCCATTGCAACCTTCGTCAATGGCTCGCCCGGTTTCCGTTGTGTCAACACCTACAGCAGCGCAGAGGCTGCGCTTAAGGGATTGCCAGAAGACAAGCCCGACGTCGTCCTGATGGACATCAATCTGGGAGGCATGACCGGTATTGAATGCGTCGAGCGTCTAAAAGCCGTTGTGCCCAATATGCAAATTCTCATGCTCACGGTGTATGAAGACACCGATCAGATTTTCAAAGCGCTGGAGGCGGGCGCCACCGGCTATCTGCTGAAACGCAGCAGTCCGACCAAGCTTCTCCATGCCATTCGCGAAGTTCACGCGGGCGGTTCACCCATGTCCAGTTCCATCGCCCGTAAAGTCGTCGCCTCGTTTCAAAAGTCGAACCAGACTGGCGAGAAACGCACCCACCTTTCACCACGCGAAGAGATGGTCCTGAATTGCCTGGCGAAGGGACTTACTTACAAGCAGATTGCCGATCAACTCGACATTAGCATTGATACTATCCGCACTTACCTCCGCCGCGTTTACGAAAAACTTCACGTCCAATCACGCACCGAAGCCGTCGCCAAATATCTGAGCCATTAAAGCGCCGAGACAACGAGGGGAATCATTCCTGCGCGTTCGACCACTCCATTTTGTCATACGCCGGGCTGCTGATACGCTCGTCTGATTGCACAGCCCCGATCGGCGTTGAGGGCGAGGTCTTGAGCGTTATGCCAGGGTCAAGAACTCCATAGAATTGTCCCCAGGTCAGCGCGCTCGGCAATGAAGGCGCGGCATGGCCATCCACGTAAATCACATTCACTCGATAATTATGTTTCGCATGCGCCGTCTGCAGTCGGCAATTCTCCGACGTGGCTACCGGTTGCGATGCGCCCGAAGATCCGGCCCAAAAAGAATCCAGCCACGCCGCCGCCGGCGTGTTGTTGGGATCATTGGAGCCGCTCGTATCGCTGAGCACCACCACATCCGAGGGTCTCGAGACCGATGACGCTTTAAATGGTTTCGCATTAATCATGTTCCCATCCGTTCCCACCGCCCCGAAAACTCCACAAGAATTGAATCCGTAGGAAAGAAACCCTGTAATAGCCGGATCCCAATCTCCAGGTGCGGTCGTATAAGTCAGCCCGCGTCTTCGCTTGGGGCATACCCAGATCTTGGTATTCGGCGCGTAAGGAGACAGCATCGGGGCCGGTGTATTGGGCGTGATATGATCTCTCAACAGCCATTCACCTCCGCATAGCAATCCCGCCGAATTCTTGTACGGCCCTGGTGTCCACCAATTCGGTGGTGACGGAAAGAAATCTCCATTGTCACCGGCATACATCGCTACCGCGAAACTCATTTGCTTGGTGTTGCTTACGCAGGCGATGGCTTGCGCCCGATCCTTGGCCCGGCTCAACGCCGGCAGCAACATCGCGGCAAGGATGGCGATAATAGCAATCACCACCAGCAGCTCAATCAAGGTAAAAGCTGATGATTTTTCTGGCCGAATGGAACTTTGGTTCATCAATCCAACTCGTAAATGACAGGACTTACGTCAGCTTCATCGTAGCAAGCTTCCCTCCTGATTGCTAAGTCACATGAAACGGGGACACGTAGCTCGAGAAACTCGCGGAAAGCCGTCTCTAATAGTCCGAATACGTTTCATTCAAAACATTTCGCGCAACCGCATTTGGCTGGGATTCAGTTTAGATATTACCTGATGACACATCACCGACGGCTAGGTTCTTGAGCGAACTGGAAGCGGATGGGGAAAGGGGATCTATGGGACTGGCGCCTTCTGGCTGGTTCTTGTCCCACAAATGGTTGATAACGTAAAGCAGCGTGCCGCCGCTCAGAACGAAGATCGCAAAAAGAATCCAGGCCGTTTGAGTTCGGCCATAAAGAAAATTTCCGATGCAAAACAGGGATGACCAGATTACCACGCAACCGGAGACCCAACCCAGCGCCGCCATGCCCATATGGTCGCCGCGCAAAGCAGCGTCCGCGGGCGTCACGTTGGCTTCCCGGCGCACCTTTTCCCAGCCTGGACCCGCCGGATGAACTCGCTTGTAGAATTCAATCAGTTTGGCTGCATCGGTCTGAGGCGCGACGAACGCAGCAATCAACCAGCAGATCGTTGTGAAACCCACCTGCAGGATAGTAGTTTCGGCAAAACCGAGCGACGGCAAGATTCCAAGTTTAGCCAGGTAAGGAATTCCAACCGCACTCAAAAGCGATGCAGCCATGGCCGCAATTTCGCACCACGCCGAAACACGCCACCAGAACCAGCGCACGATGTAGAGCAATCCAGTGCCCGCGCCGATAGAGAGCAAAATTTGGAAGGCTTGTTGGGCCGAATTCATTTTCGTGCTGAGCAGGCCCGCGAAAGCATAAAGGAACACGGTGCAGATCCGGCCAGCGTTTACGTAATGCCGCTCGCTCGCTTTGGAGTTGAGGAAGCGCCGGTAAAAATCATGCACCAGATAAGACGAGCCCCAATTGAGATGCGTCAGAATCGTCGACGAATTGGCGGCGAGAAGCCCGCCTACCATCAATCCGACGAAACCGGCGGGCAGAAATTTAAGCATCGCCGGGAACGCGCTGTCATGACCGATCAAATTCGGGTCGGCATTGGGAAAGGCGGCTTTGATGGAAGCCAAATCGGGAAAAACAATAATCGAGCAAAGCGCGGTAATGATCCATGGCCATGGACGCAAAACGTAATGGGCGAGGTTGAAGAAGAGCGTGCCGCCGAGAGAATCCTTCTCCGATTTGGAGGCGAGCATTCGCTGCGCGATGTAACTGCCGCCGCCTGGTTCCGCGCCTGGATACCAGTTGGCCCACCAACCGACAGCTATCGGCATGATGAACACCATCAGAGCAAGCTGCCACATTGAGAAGTTTGGCAGAATGTTGAGAATCGGTTGGCCGCTGCCGTCGATCGCAGACATGACCGGTTGAGCGCCATCGGGCGTAATGACCTGCAAATGGCCGAGTTTTTGTATCAGTACGCTGAGTCCACCCACCTGCTTCAAAGAAAAATAGGCCGCCGCGATGACCGCGGTCATCTTGATGAAGAACTGGACCATGTCGATCACCAGCACGCCCCATAAGCCGGAGTGCGACGCGAAAACGACGTTCAACAGACCGCAGAACAGGATCGTTACTAAGGGTGGCAGTCCGAACAGAATGTTGGCGATCTTGCAAGCTGCCAGCGTGACCATGCCCATGATGAAGCAGTTGAAGAATAACCCCAGGTACACCGCCCGAAATCCGCGCACAATCGATGCTGCGTTGCCCGAATAGCGCACTTCGTAAAATTCGAGATCGGTCATCACGCCCGACCGACGCCAGAGCCGGGCGAAGAAAAACACCGTCGCGACACCGGTCAATACGAATGCCCACCATTGCCAATTGCCGGCCACGCCGAATTTTCGGACTTGCTCCGTCACCCAGTTGGGCGTGTCACTGCTGAAAGTGGTCGCTACCATCGAAAGGCCAGCCAGCCACCACGGGACGGAGCGCCCGGAAACGAAAAACTCTGAAGTGTTCTTGCTGGCGCGCTTGCCGAAAAACAGAGCTGGCAAAAAGCAGATCAGAAGAGACGCGATCGCAATCACCCAATCAACGAAGTGCAGTTTCATTGTTGATTATTGTAAGGGCATGAGAGCAAAACCGCAGCATCCAACGTAACTTCCCGCCACCACATTTTTACTTGTTCTTTTCGGCCTCTTGGTTCGGGTCAGGCGTGAACTCCGAACCTGTTTGCTCTGAAGAAGGGCTAACCGTCGCGGCGGCAGAGACGGCTTGAGCGTCAACGTGCGCGTCTTCCCGGGCTGCAGCGTAACCGATGAGTTGTCGTTGGTGTTCTTCCACTGGTCGAAATAAGTGATCGCTTCGGTCGCGTCGAGGGGAAGTTGAAAGGCTGCGCGTGCGTCAACCGTGAATTTGGCGGAGCTGTCGTCGGGATTGCGCAATCCGAGAATGGCCTTCTGCGCGGGCATGATGCCATTATTAAACCAATTTGTCTTGTCGTGTCTGACCGACATGCGGAGTCTGACCTCGCGTTGGAAGATGGCAACGATCTGCTGTTAAAAGTGATTTTGAACTTGAGTCGGGCAGCTAACCTGCCTCTCATGCGGTTTCTATTTCCACTCTTTTTATGTCTTGGCACTATTTAGTTTTTCCGAGTTGGCTTGTGCTGATGTGTGGCCTTTCAGTTTCAGCGGCGACCCTTGAAGTAGCCCAGCGCAATCCGCAAGCCAATGACAATGGCGATGGGAGCCGCGACCACCCATGGAAAACCATCACCCGGGCGGCCAGGAACGCTGGACCTGGTGACACAGTAATTATTCGCGATGGCGTCTACCGCGAACAGGTCACAGCCAGGACCAGCGGCGCTGCAGAAGCGCCCATTACCTTCGAGGCGGCTCCGGGCGCACACGTGATGCTCACCGGGGCTGATCGCCTGACCGGTTGGCAGAAGGCCGAAGGTGGTCTGCCGATTTACCGGGTTCCCTGGATGCATCGATTCGTCGGCTGGTCCAGGCAGATGACACACCCGGATGACGAGTATCATCGACTCATTGGCCGATGTGAGCAGGTGGCGATTGACGGATGCCTGCTTCGCCAGGTGCTCGAATCTAATCACCTGGCTCCCGGGACGTTCTTCGTCGACATTTCTAACCAGGTTCTCTTCGTTCAGGATTGTGGCAATCGCGATCTTAACAAAGTCCTGGTCGAAGCTTCAGTCCGGCAGGAAATTTTCAAGGTGGACGGCGACTTCGTGCAGTTGCGCGGGTTGCGCTTTCGTTTCGCGGCCAACATGGCCCAGCACGGAGCGGTACTGCTGGCAGGCAAGCATGATACCCTTGAGGACTGCGCCATCGAAGACATGAACGCCAGCGGCGCGACTTTCGCCGGTGAACGGCAGGTGGTTCGGCGGTGCGTATTCAGGGACAATGGCCAGATAGGGTTTGGCGCAAATGGCGCTCATGACTTGCTATTCACCGAATCTCTGGTCGAGAATAATAATACCAAAGGCTTCGAGCGCGGGTGGGAGGCTGGCGGCGACAAATTGGTGTTGTGCCGCAACGCCGTCCTGGAGCGCAGCCGGTTTCTGCGCAATCGCGGCAACGGTATTTGGTTCGATATTGGCAACGAGCAGTGCATCGTGCGCCAATGCCTCATCGCGGAAAATGAGGACAGTGGAATTTTTAACGAGATCTCCTACGGTCTGCAGGCGCATGACAACGTGATTATTGGCAATGGCTTCGCCTCGACCGCCGGGGCGTGGGGCGCTCAGGCCGGTATTTCGCTATCCAGCAGTCCCGAATGCATTATCGAGCGAAACCTCATTCTGGGGAACCACGAAGGCTTCAATTTTCGCGAGCAGACACGCGCGACAACACGGATCGGTCAAAAGGGCGAAACGCCAATTTGGAATCATGACGAAGTTATCCGCCGAAACATCATCGCGCTTAACCGTGATGCTCAGATTTGGGGCTGGTTCGACATGAAGGATGAGCGCCACTGGCCAGCCCGAGCAAAAGAAGTGCAGACTCGCGTTGGTGATGCGGCCAGGCCGGGCGATATCGCCGGCGCTTACGCCGCGAAAGAAAGCGCTCGCCACCCTCAAGGACTCACGTTGGAAAAGCTTCGGCTTAGCTTTGTCGAAAACATCTATTTCGCCGAACCGGGGCAGGGCTGGTTCGAATGGGGCGTAAGCTGGGGGCGGCACAAGAGTTACGCGAAGCTGAGTGATTTTCAAGCGGACCTTGGCATTGACGTCGGCAGCCGCATGTTCGATCCGGGTTTCGCTAATCTAAGCGCAATCGATTTTCGCATTGGCGCCCAAGCGATGGCTGTATTAAAAGACAGCTACCCACAAGCGCCAGCGCCTCAAGCGATTTTAGGCGTCAAGCGGTGAGCTTCCTGCGGGTGCGATTGAAACCGTCGGGCACATCCGGCTCACGAAAAGCGGGAAGCAATCTATTCAAAAACTGCTTGGAGTGTGCAATATTAGTGCATAAGTTCGCGCCAATACCTTTGAGATGAAAGCAAGGACAACAAGACGCCCTTCCGGTTCCAGGCGTTCCGTCCGATCGCCCGCGAAGCGTGAATCGTCGCTCAACGTCAAAGGCAAAACCGTTCCAGTTTCGAATCTCGACAAAATTTTCTATCCAGAGACTGGCTTCACCAAAGGGCAGGTCATCGATTATTACATCCGCATTTCGCCCGTTTTGTTGCCGCATTTGAAAGACCGGCCACTCACGCTTAAACGTTATCCGGATGGTGTGACCGGCGGTTTTTTCTACGAGAAACGCTGCCCTTCTTACCGGCCAGAATGGATCCAAACGGCGGCTGTCTGGTCAGACCGTCATGAATCAGAGATTCACTATTGCATGGCCAACGATTTGCCCTCGATCGTCTGGGCTGCGAATCTCGGCGATCTTGAACTCCACACATTTCTCGCCCAACGTCAAAATGTGGACCGCCCGACCATGGTTGTTTTCGACCTCGATCCCGGGCCGCCCGCCAACATTCTCCAATGTGCCCAGGTCGCCCAATGGCTCAAAGAAGAACTGGACGCGCTTAACCTGAAAAGCTTTCCAAAAAGTTCTGGCTCAAAAGGTTTGCAAATCTATATCCCGCTGAACACTCCTGTGACTTACGAAGTTACGAAACCGTTCGCGCGGACAATGGCCGAACGGCTCACGCGCGAGCATCCCAATCTCGTCGTCGCCAGGATGGAAAAGCGCCTGCGCGCCGGCAAGGTGTTCGTCGATTGGAGCCAAAATGACAGTCATAAAACGACGGTGTGCGCCTATTCCCTCCGCGCCAAAGAGCGCCCCACTGTCTCCACTCCGTTAACCTGGGACGAAGTGTCGACCGCTTCAAAGAAACGCGACCCCCGACGCCTCACTTTCCTTTCCGACGAAGTTCTGAAGCGCGTCGAAGAACAGGGCGACCTCTTTGCACCGGTCCTAAAGCTTAAGCAAAAACTCCCTTCGCTGGATTGATAAACGAAAATTTGAAGGCAGCTTGAAAAACGCAGTTACTGTGGACCCGTGAGGATTTTTATCTTTGGCAGATTTAATGTCCCCCCCCAAATCTCAGTGTGAGCGAAATTGTTTGTGTTATTTTGAGGCGGGCTGACAGTCAAGGTCCCGGAAAGAAAATAGGTGTTAGTATCGCCGGCTTTTATCGTCCAGACTCCCGATCCTAGGAACCAGATGCCCAGCCCTCCGCTCTCGAGCCGGCCGCCTCCGAATAAGCTGGCGCGCAGGCATACACTGGAGTACGGCGAGAGCGAAATCCATTGCGGACTTGGAGCGCCGCCGCTGTATCCAAAGCCGCGGTCTGTTTCGATGGCCTTCCCGGCAGCATCCGTCAATTGACATTTTAGACCGCGTGCGAAATCGCAGTATAGCCGAACATCAGTTCCTGATTCGGAGTATTCCTGAAATTCGACGTACACGCCCACGTCGCGGTGGCCTGAGGAACCTTTTCTCCAATCCTCTCGCATGAGTAAGCGACCACGTACAGTGGCCCCATACTCGTTCGCAACTGGCAGTGACCAAAGCCCCAAGGCAATCACGTTGGTTTCCTCCGACCCGAAGACGGTCTGATGCGATATAGCCGTTAATACGAGAATCAGTATTTGCAGAGTCATTTTCATAAAAAGGTTCCCGAGACGCTTCGTCTACTGGCCAGAATAAGTACCCGGAGCCGTTCGGGTAACGGTATGTCCAAATTTGGACACCGTCATTGTTCCTGAGGCGTTGATAGTGAAGACTTGATTCCAACCAGGCATCGAGTTCGTCGGACCGCTTCCGATCTTCCAGCGTGCGGGAACATCCCACGTGTACCCACCATTAGACCAAGGAGAGTGCCAGCCGAATGACGTCGCCAAATCGTATCTCGAAGGCCATGAGTTATCCTGCCCCAATTGAATGCCCCAGTCATTAGCTCCATGCGCAGTATCGTGGTCTGGAGGGGTATTTGTCGCGAAATATCCAGAGATATTTGATGCATTTGTACCGACCTCCATCACTTGCACTCGATAGAATGAGACATTTGTCGGCCCAATGTAGGGCTTTAGGTGGACTCCTACGCCTGCCACTCCGTTCTGTACATCCGCTGTGTCATACTCTAAGAAATCGGCATGATCCAATCCGGTTGGCTCACCTACCTGAAACACCCTTGTCTTTTTTACCCTCGGAAAAGTCGCTGTGATTGTGATGGTCGCCTTGTTGCTTGGCGCGGTGAACTGCCAGACCCAGCCCTCGTTGTCGATCTGCCGGATTGAGCCACCGGAAACCGAATAGATCGGCTTCACGTACGGCGGCGGGTTCCAGTATAACTTGACCTCTTCACCAACACCGATGTTGGTCCGCGATCTGTTGGCAGGCGTGGTGGCGATCGTCTCTGAAATCCAGGCATCTTTTTGCGCAGTGACGCCAAGTAAGGTTGTCCCGGTATTTGCGGGGGCAGCACTGCCGCCACCTCCACTACCGCCTCCCCCTCCGCTCGCTCTCGGCGTAATGTCCAGCGTGGTGCGCGGCGGCAGCACGACGAGCAAGTTGCCGTTCGTATCGAGATTACCATAGCTGCCGATGGCGATCTGTTCGGGAGGAAGGTTGGGCCAAATTCCCCCGGGGTTAACAAACGGGTAACCCGGGGCAGGGAAAATGAGGTACTCGCCGTTTCCAGAAATTGTATATAACTCGGGCTCGGTCGAATCGGCGGTGACTAAAGTGACTTGATCATCCTCGTGCCACGTCCAGGTGAAAAACTCGTTTCCATAGTCGAGCTGGGCGTGCCAAGCTCCGCCTGCGCGCGCGACTACTTCGGGTGGCCCATGGATGTCGTAAGTAATCCCATCCACCAGCGAGGTGTAAAAGCCGTCGGGTAGCTGCGGCAACTCCTCTCCCGGCCATGACTCCGTGAAGTACCACAATATGTTCGTGCCTAGGTAATTCGTGATCGCATTAAGAGAGTCTTCGGTGCCGCCTCCCGACTCTGACCAGTTAACCGAATCGGTGAACCTGTTTGTTTCCCAATACGAATAATCGTCAACTGAGTACTGATTTTCACTATAGAATTGTGCTGTCGTCATCACAAACCCGTCCGTCCAACTCACTCCCGCTTCGCAATCAACCGCTCCCGTTGAATCCGGATTTCCAGAGTTATCAGACGTCGCGGCACCCCCGCCGCCGGAGCCGTTCCCACCGTTGTCAGAGTTTGGAACAGCTCTGACCTGAAGGGTCGGGTTGCTGAGGGTTAAATGCACATCCGCGCTCCAGCCGCCGGAACCGTCCAAAGTGGCCTGCTTGCCGTTCAACCAGACCTTGTAATTTGAGCCGCTGATCGTGCCACTCGCCTGAAACCAGGATAGAGAGTTGATCGCCATGGAAAGCGCGCTTTTGATTACGTAAACGTTTGTCGTGGTTTGGTTTCCGGCTGCATCAGTTGCCAACAGGGTAAAGAAATTGGTTCCAGACACCAGGGGCAGATTTTCGATTCGAAATTGCCCATCGCGCCGGACGGTCCCAGCAACTGAATTAGTTCCCCCAACACCATCCGAAAGTTGCGCAACGATCTCGACCGTTTGATCGTCAAGCCGGCCGCGCCAGGCAAAGCTGTTGCTGGCGACCTGCGTTCCATTTTGCGGCCATTGAAGCCTGAGAGAAGGAGGATTGGTTTTGCTCGAGTAGTCGAGGCTGAGCGTGATGTTTGTGACCGAGGTGTTACCGGCTAAATCCGTTGCGCGAAGTGTGATCGTGTTGTTGCCACTGGTCAATGGGACGTCAAAGGCTTGGAAAAAGTTGGTCGTACACTCCCAGGTATTGGTCGTATAAGCCTGCCCGATCACAAGTCCCAACTGATTCGTTACCAACCCGGCGGCATTGGTCAAATCGTAAGTCAAACTGGCAAGCGGTTCTGCGCTATAGCCTTGAAGTTGAATTATCGGTCGGGACACGCTTGCGGAAAGCGGATTGGTAATGACCAACAAAGGCGGCGTGACGTCCAACTTAATTCTGGTCTTCCGCCACGTTTGCTGCGAGTTCGGCTTGCGCCCACGAAGGCCAATCCAAACCTCATGCCAACCTTCTGTCGACCCGAGATTGGCTGTGATGTCTGCGCTAAACGGTGTCCAATTTGCTGCTGCGAAATTTGTGCTGTCCACCAGAATGGCCATGCTGGAAGGTACGCCGCCAAATATCGCCAAGTGGAGAGGCGCTCCGCTGATGCTGACGGCGGAGTTCGGCGCGGTTATTGAAAACGAGATCGTGTTTGGGTCACTTCCTGCCAGGTACTCCTGAAAATTGTTAATTAAGTCCCCGTCATAATCGTCATTTGTCGACTGATTCAGGTTGCCAAAGTTTTCCCATTCCCACCAATCGGGAATGCTGTTGCTGTTTTCGTCATTTGTCGTCCAAAGCCGCGCCCAGAAAAAGAGAGTATTCGTGCGGTCAAGCAGCGACACGCTGGTTGCAGTAACATCATTCGAGCCATGCACCGCCTGCTCGGTGCTCCAGGCAGTTAGAACCTGATTCGTCAGCAGCACCGTGCTTTTCAATTCGTAAATCTCGCCGCTGTGTGTTCCATGGACGAGGAGAAAGGCTGTATCCAGATTGCTGCTTAATCCCGTGATTTCGAGATAAAGGCTGTTGCTCGGATAATTGTAGGCAGGTTGCCAGTCATTGTCGCCCTCTCCACTTTCCGATTCAGCGGACTGAGTCGCGCTTCTTTGCATCGGTATCTGATAATCCACATCCTGATCGTCGTAGAAGTAAATGACATGATTGCTATTGCAGGTGTCGCACCGATAGAGGTCGCGATCCGGAAAGGGGTTGAACGGCAGCGGAGGGTAACGAATGCCCGCCAGGTATTTTTGCAGCGAGTGAAATGAGAAGACCCCAGGCAGCGTTTCCGCATGGTCAACCAACACGAGATCGTTTGTCTGCGCGTCGGCACGGAGGACGAAAACCAAAGATAACAGTAGCAGTCCCTTGGCAATCATTCCCAAGTTTCGCATTAGGTTCCTTTCTTCTGAGCAGTCGCCGGGAAAACCAATCTCCTTGCGAGCATTTATCTTAACGAGGGCATTTTGCGCGGGCCAAAAGCGGGAGGCAAGAGAAAAGTTCAGATATGTCTTATGGTTAGCCGTTCTTCTTCCTGCTTCGGTTCGCCTCGTGCCGTCAGTTCCGAAACACCGCCGACTCCTAGGCCAAAAGATTCGCCTTTACCGCAGGTTAAGCCGGCTGACCCAGGAGAAATTGGCGGAAAAGGCTGAGCTGGCTCCCACCTACATCAGCGACATCGAACGCGGACGAGAAAATATTTCGGTAGATGCTCTCCATCGCATCGCACGAACCTTGGGAGTCGGATTGGAAGACCTCTTTCGTGGAGCCTAAAAAATTGGATCGCGTCTTTTGCTGTGCCGTTTGGCGCCTAAATCGCTCGAGTCATGACTTCCTATTTCCAAGGCGTTACGGTCATCACCCCAATCGCTTCCTTTTGCCGCCCACACCGATTTCGGCGCTCTGCTCGTCGGCTATTACGAAAAAGGCAAACTCCTTTTCGCCGCCAAAGTCGGCACCGGCTTCGACCAAAAACTTCTCGCGTCACTGCACAACAAATTCAAAAGCTTAGTCCGCACTGAGTGTCCCTTTGCGAATCTTCCGGAAAAGCTCTCCGGTCGCTGGGGCCAGGGGCTCTCAGCCGCAGAGATGCGGCGTTGCACGTGGCTGCAGCCTAAACTCGTTTGTCAGGTCCGCTTTGCTGAATGGACTCGCGATAATCACCTCCGCCAGCCTGCTTTTCTGGGACTCCGCGATGACAAAGCTCCCAAAGAAGTCGTTCGTGAAAAGCGAGCGGAGAGATGATCTGCTTCCCGCACTTTGTCCGACACGTCAGACCCTTCCGACCCGGTTCACCCCATCCCGATTTAGCCTTGGGATTTCAAGCATGGCATCGTATCCTGTTCGCATGGCGTTAGTGCGGATTCTCATTGATGGCTACAGCCTCTTGCACAATTGGCCGGAACTGGCCCCAGGCAAACCACGCCATTCGGCAGCGGCTCGCAGTGAACTGATTCACATCGTCACGCAGTATCGTGATGCCATCGTGACACCTATTACGATCTTCTTTGATGGTGGCGGAGCGCCCCCGGGCACACCTGCTGCTATGTCTACGCCGGAAGTGGAAGTTTTATACTCGAAATCCGGCCAAACCGCCGATGACATGATTGAACGCGCCGCCTATCGCTTTAGCGAATACGGTGAAGTTCTTGCCGTAACGGACGATTTTGCCGAGCGCGATACCGTCATCAGCGTCGGCGGAAGCACCTCAAGCTGCCTCAACTTCATCCAAACGGTCGAAAATACGCTCGGCGAATTGGCTGACGACATTAAACGTCATAATCGCCGGGAGCGTCACAAATTTCAGCGACGACGATGAACAACCGAGCGTTAAATAAGTTAAAAAGGTTAAATGGGTTAATTCCAAGGGCTATTCTTTTGGTAATCGGCTCACTCGCCTTCCTGGCGTTTCCTGCTTTATCCCAAACGAATGTCTCACGTCCTGCTTCAATTCCTGGCCGCTATTTGGTGGTCGTGGAAACTTCCCATCCGATGAGCCGCCGGTCTGGTAATATTATTAAGACTGTGGCCACTCTCCTTCTCTCCGGTATGGGAAGCCAAATTCGGCAAGGTGACAGCATTGGAGTCTGGACTTACAACGAGCAGCTTTACGCGGGTCGTTTGCCACTACAACGCTGGTCCAACGCGGAGCAGCACAGTATGGCTTCCGCGATTCTCGATTTTCTCAAGAGACAGAAATATGAAAAGCAGTCGGCCTTTGCTTCCGTTCGTCCCGCTTTAGAGAAAGTCGTCAAGGATTCCGAATCAATCACGATTATCCTGGTTTCGTCCGGCGAGGAAACAATGGCCGGCACACCTTTCGACGACCAGATTAACCAGCTTTACAAAAACTGGCGTGAAGAGCAGCAAAAGGCCCGTATGCCCTTCGTCACCGTGCTCCGGGCCAAACGCGGCACGATCATCGGCTATTCGGTTACTCCCTCTCCCTGGCAGGTAGAGTTCCCCGCGTGGCCTGCTGAACCCGTTGCCAAAGCCGCTTCCGAAACCACTCCCGTGCCGGCGCCAAAAATTCAGCCATCCACAGTTCCGCCGCTAATCGTTACCGGGAAAAAACCCAAACCGGTTGAAACGACAAATTCATCCGGCTCCGTTGCGACCTCACTGGATAATTCAACTGTTGTCACGGCTCCCCCGCCCAGGCCCGCCACAAACTTACCCACAGAGTCTGCTGCCCCCATCGTCTCCCAAAAGCCACTACCCAATTCGACCCCGGACGCCACAGTTCGTGAGCGAAAGTTGGAACACCCAGCAGAAACCCCGCGGCAGGCGCCCGAGCCAGCGCCGAATCTCCCGAAAGGACCCGTTGCCTCAAACCCGACTTCCAAAGCGGAGACGGCAACACTCGCCATGGCAAACAGTCCGAACGCCTCCAATCCGGCTCCGGCAGCGACGCCTCCGCCGCGGGAGATCTCAACCGGTGTCGCTGTTCCCAGAAGCGGCCTGCTCTCCACTAAGTTCGTTTGGATCGCCGGAACTGCCGTGCTCGGGATAGCGGGCGTTGTGCTCATTTTGCTAAGTCGCCGTCCCCGTTCCCAGGACATAAGCTTAATCACGCGTTCGTTGGAGCGCGAAAAAAATGATTAGCCGGCGTCAGTTCATAAAGACTGCCAGCGCGTTAACCGCTGCCACCGCTGCGTCCTCGACGATTCCACTCAGCGCGGCCGAATTAAAAGCTGCATCCGCGCACAAACTTCCGCGCTGGCGCGGGTTCAATCTCACCGAAAAATGCATCAAACGGCCCAATGGCAATAATCCTCCTTTCCGCGACGACGATTACGCAATGCTGGCAGATTGGGGATTCGATTTCACGCGTTTGCCCCTTTCGTATCTCTGCTGGACCGAGCCCGGCGATTGGCTGACAATCCGCGAAGCCGAACTCAAGGACATTGATGCGGTCATTGAAATGGGCCGCAAACACAGCGTCCACATCAACCTCAATCTTCATCGCGCGCCCGGTTATTGCGTCAACCCTCCGAAGGAAGCACTCGATCTGTGGACAGACGAAAAGGCGCTCGACGCTTGCGCATTTCATTGGGGAATGCTGGCCAAACGCTTCAAAGGAATTCCCAGCAACCGCCTCAGCTTCGATCTGCTCAATGAGCCGGCCAACGTTCCCGACGAGACTTACATTCACGTTGTCAAGCGGCTCGTCGAAGCCATTCGCGCCGAAGATCCGCATCGGCTCATCATCGCCGACGGGATCCGTTGGGGACGCGATCCGGTTTTCGGACTCGTCGACCTTGGCATCGCCCAAAGCACGCGCGGCTATGATCCGATGCAAGTCACGCATTACAAAGCCAATTGGGTGCAGGGCGCTGAGAATTATCCCGAGCCAACCTGGCCGCTGGACCGCAAAGAAAAGGGAATCATCAACAAGGAATTTTTGCGCAAAGACCGCATTGAACCGTGGAAGAAACTCGAGGAAAAAGGCGTCGGCATTCACGTCGGCGAATGGGGCGCATTCAATCACACGCCGCACAAAGTAGCGCTCGCATGGATGCGCGATGTGCTCGAATTATGGAAAGAAGCCGGCTGGGGCTGGTCGCTTTGGAATTTGCACGGCGGTTTCGGCATCCTCGACAGCGGCCGCAGCGACGTCCAATACGAAGATTTTCACGGATACAAACTTGATCGCGAAATGCTCAAGCTGCTGCAGGCTGGCTGATCCATTCTGCGCGAAACTATTCAATCCGCAGCCAAACCGTTTTCAAATATGCGGGTTCCGCGCGCGAGACCGGAAAATCCGGTGGCTGCGGAAAATACTCACGTTGCAAAATCTTTCGCTTCGAATCGCAAATCGCAATTTCTATTGTCTTCAGGAATTCTTCCGGCGCCCAATCCGCTGCATTTGTCGAAGCCAACAAAACTCCGCCCCGTTTCAGCAGTGGAATGGCTAACCCCATAAGCTTCGAATAATCCTTCTCCACCCGAAATATTCCCGTCTCCTTTGACTGCGAAAATGTCGGCGGATCAACTAGGATCACATCAAATAGCCTTTGTTTCTTCGCCAATCGCCGAAACCAATCCAGCACATCTCCGTAAATGAAATCGTGCTGTCCCGAATCACACCCGTTCAATTCAAAATTCCGTTTGCCCCATTCAAGATACTTTTTGGAAAGGTCAATGCTCGTCGTTCTTGCACCTGCCTTCGCCGCGCACACCGAAAAACCGCAAGTATAAGCGAACGCATTCAGCACCTCGATTGTGGCAGCGGTGGTAGCGCGCGGTGTCCCCGCCGCGCCGGCAGCCGGTGGGGCGAGCATCCCAGCCCACGGTAACGCAATCCCCGTTGCAACCTCGCCGCTCATCAGCCGCCGTCGATTGTCCCGCTGATCAAGAAATAAACCCACCGAGTAGCCCTCAGAAAAGCTCAGCTCGAAGTGCAAACCATTTTCACGAACGACAAATCGTTCCGGCGCCGGTTCACCTGCTGCCAATCGCGGCGAGGCATTCGTAACCGCCGTTTGCCGCGTATGTCGAGTCAACGTCTTATGATAAACGCCCCGCGCGTTGTTGATTTCCATCAAGCGCAGCAATTCAGTTTCCTGTTCGCTCGTTAAGCCTGATTCGCTCTGGGACAACAAATGATCGCCCAACTTATCAACATACAATCCGGGCCAGCCGTCGCTCGCGCCGTGAATTAACCGATACGCATTCGTCAATCCGGGCTCGATGAAAGCTGTTCTCAACGAAACCCTAGCATCCGCTCCGAAATCGATTGGTGCGCGGAAACTCACCACCTCTTTCGTCGCGGGATGTCTCAGTCTCAGCTCTGTCGCATGCAAATAGACTCGCGCGGCCACCGTCCCGCCGTAAAGCGCATCGCCCAGAATTGGAAAACCGGCTTCCGCCGCATGCGCGCGAATCTGATGCGTTCGCCCGGTCAACGGCTCTGCTATCACCTCGTAGCAGCCAACGTTAGGAGAATTCCCTCTCCCCATCCGATGGGGAGAGGGCCAGGGTGAGGGGTTCCGTTCGTTGCCAGGCTCCGCTCTCTTCCCCTTGAATTCAAATCGCGTCTCCGCCACGTCACCGCCCGCGTGCAACGGCCGGCTCACATATTTCTCGCCCGCTCGAACCAAACAATTTTTAACCGTCAGCTGCTTTCTTAGAGGCTGATGCTCAGTCAGCAAAACGTATTTCTTTCGAACTTCCCGCTGTGTGAACTGCTCCGTCAGCGAACGATTCGCCGCCGCGCTTTTCGAAAACACGATGACGCCGGAGGTTTCTTTGTCCAAACGATGAATGATTGCCAGCTTCGACCATCTCGGTTCCCGATAACGCAGCCAGTCATAAATCCCCTCGCCTGCATATGGACTCGGCGCATGCGTGTTCCATCCCGGCGGCTTGTGGACCACCAGCAAATGCTCGTCCTCAAAAATCACGCACGGCAGCATGTGCAGATGAAACCACAAATTGACGCAATGTCGAACGTGGTTGTTTGAGCAGAGTCGCGATTGCAGCCGTCCAGCCAGCAGCTATACTCGCATTGTGTTGCCGCCAATGGTCGAACGGGAGTTGCGCGTGGGATTGCTGCGCCGCAACGCGCGCAAGCAGTGGGTGCGCGCGGCGTGGATTGCCGGCGGCATCACACTTTTCTTTCTGCTTTTCATGGCCGTGGGCTCAAGTTCCTCGTCCGGTCGGACGCTCTTTCGATTTCTCTTTGTGCTCGCCTGCGTCGGCGTCGTGACGCGCGGCTTCGGGCTAACGGCGGATTTGTTCAGCGAAGAACGTCGCAATGGCACCCTCGGCTTGCTCGTTTTGACTGGCCTCACTCCACTGGAAATCTTCGCCAACAAGCTTTTCGGCGCTACGCTCCTGGCTTCCTACGGACTCCTGGGAAGCCTCCCGTTTTTCGCGATTCCTTTTCTTGCCGGGGGGGTCTCGGCGGCGCAGTTCTCCTGCGCGCTGTTTTTTCTCGCCAACAGTTTGTTGTTTTGCGTCGCGCTCGGCTTGCTGGCATCCGTCATCCATCGTGAGGGTGGCCAGGCGCAAATCACGGCACTGGCAATCGCGGCGATTCTCAGTCTCGCAGCGCCTGCGGCGTGGTGGGTGACCGGGTCCGTCCTGGGACGGGCCGCCGCCAGCCGTGCCTGGCTGGCCTCAAGTCCCCTCTATCCCGGCTTCCTCGCCTTCACAGGCTTCGTTGGCGCATCGCCCGCGCCAATTTTGGACCGCCAGCGGTGTAACCCTGTGCTACTCACTTTTCTCTTTGCTGCTGGCCGCGACGGTTTTGCAGCGGACATGGCGGGACGAACCGGACACCGAACCCCGACGAAACCTTCGAAGAATTTGGCGGGCGTGGGTTACTTCTGCGCAAGTTTCGCGCCATCGTTTGCGAAAGCGTTTGCTCGCCCAAAATCCATTTGCCTGGGTCGCCGCGCGTGATCGCGGTCCGGCGCTCGTCGCGCAGACATACCTTTCGGTAGTGGCGCTGGTTTATCTGGGGTTGTTCTGCATCGCCGGCCCCAGGTGGCTAACCTTTGGAAATGCGCTTCTCACTTCGGCAGCGATGCACATCGGTTTAAATTGGATTACAGCCTACGGCGCAGGTAAACGATTTGCCGAAGAGCGGCAAAGTGGCGGATTTGAAGTGCTGCTCACGACGCCATTGTCCGTCAAGGAAATCATTGAGGGTCAAAGCAAAGGTTTGATTGTCCAATTCAAGTCGACCTGGTGTCTGGCAACCATTTTCGACATTATGCTCGCCTGCAGTAATCTTTTTCTGGGCCCGTGGAATCAGGGCGCAATCTTCATCTATCTCCTGGTGTGGACGGTCATGATTCTGCTTTGGTTTTCAATTCAACTGGACACAGCCGCACGTGCAATGTGGATTAGCGCATGGACCGGAAGACCGGGCTATTCCGCCGTTCAAGCCATGCGAGCCTATTTCTGGAGTCTGTGCTGGATCGTTTTCATCTCCCAGGGCGCTTTCAGAGGCCGTCAAACCACGCCCTTCGGCATCTTTTTTCTTCCGGTAATAATCTTGGGCCTCTTTGGGAGTCGCCGAACGTTGCGGGAGAAATTGACGCGTGAGTTGCGCGATATCGCGTGCGCCCCGATTCCCGCGCGTGGCGACAAGCGATTTAAAAATTGGGATTCGAAGCGAATTTTTCCACCGGGCCGTTGGGGCTATCTCGAGTTGCGACCAGCGGATTCTACGCGAGCCTGAAGAATCAGTTGAATCACCAAAAGCTCCACGCGCCCTTCCAGAGCACCCAAATTGAGAGCAGAAAATTGGTCGTTGCATGGGCCAGCATCGCATCTCCGAGCCGATTCTTTCTGATCACTAAAAATTGAAAAATCATTCCGCAGAGAATGCCCGCCAGCCATTGAAAATGCTGGAGCCCAAAAAAGGCTGAAGTCACGAAAAAGGAAAGCCAATGCATTCTACTTAGGGGCATATCCTCAAAACTAATCTTTACCAAATATCGATAGAGAAAGGAACGGTAAAAAACTTCTTCCAATGGAGGAACGACCAGCGTAGTGCCTACAGTCCGCACGAGAAAGAAAAACCAGGCGAGTGCGGCGTTTCCCTCAAATTGTTTAAATGGGTTCCACGGATTGCCTTGTTTGAAAACCAGATTGTTCTTCGGATAAAAAGGATCCAATCCGACCCAAATTGCGAGGACGAGAGCCCCGGCGATAAGTGCTTCCCAGCTAAAAGCCCAGCGCATTTCCGGAACCAATGTTCGCATTTCCCATACGCACCATGCGCCGATAATGGTCCTGAATAAATAAATCCAATAGCGCATCGGTTCTCCCATTTGGTCCTGGATAAGCAACGGCGCAATGAAAAGTGCAAATGGCAGGAATCGGGCGTGGACAGGGGACCTCTGAAGATAGTTTTTCAGCGAATTCATCGTGAATGGCTGCGGTTGGTGTAGCAAGACCCACCCGGCAAGTCACGGCAAAGTTAGTGGCGCGAGGTTCTGGCGTGCCGCTCTATCCGCGAAGTCGTGGAGTGCGGCAGCCCTATGCCGCTTTTCAGTCGAGCGTTCGTTGGCAGGCTCTAATGTGATCCTGACCTGGCGCAGCGGCGAAAAATGCAGCCTCCTTACGCGGGCTGCTATGGCACGAATGATCTATCCCGCACTTTCGAGCGCTTACTCTCCCAAAACCAAAACGTTCGTTTGGCCACCGCCGACCAGTGTCACGCTTTCCTGACTGATGGCGACCACCCGGAAATCTCCGACCTTGTCGCCTCGAAACACTGATTTGCCACTGATGATAGCTGAAGGGCGTGTCCGATCAAATACCACCGCCTGCAGCTTTGGCGCTGGCTTGGCTGGCTCCTCCACTTTGTCGGCAGGAAGTGCCGCGGCTGCTTGCTGAACAGCAGGTTGTAGAGTAATCGGTTTCGGAGTTGAAGTAGTTGTGGCTGCGTGGGCAACTGGCGCAGGCGGCGCGGTCTCCTGTGGGATGGGATTTGCAGGAACAATTTCCCTCGCTTTCGCTTCTTTAGGGTTTGGCGAGTTTTCTCGCGTCATTTGGCGAACGACAAGGCCGATCATTAATCCCCCGACGATTAAGACCGCAATCCAAATGCCGGTGTCACTTTTCTTCACCTGCTGGCTCGGCTCGACTGGCCGAAATTGCACCTTCATCTGCGGTGCGTCCGGCGAATTTTGCTGCTGCGCTTGTTTCGCGCGTTTTAATGCATCGTTAATTAAGCTCATTAGTTAAAACTCCCTTCCAATTCTCGCACGGCCCGCCCGACCATTCCGTAATCAATTTTCTCACGTTGATTAACGAATCCGGCGAGCAAGGCTTTATCACAAATCGCATTCAAAAGGCGCGGAATCCCCTGGCTATAATTGTAAACGCGCCAGAGCGCGGGCTGCGTGAAGTAAGGACACCCCTTCGCCCCTGCAACTTCCAGCCGATGTTGAATATATTGGCTGACTTCAAATCGACTGAGCGGCGGCAGATGGTACCGAACCGTAATTCGCTGGCGCAGTTGCCGCAGCCGCGGATTGTTCAACCGATCGCGCAACTCTGGCTGGCCCATCAGCACAATCTGCAGCAGCTTTCGATTGTCTGTTTCGAGATTCGAAAGCAACCGAACCTGCTCCAGCAATTCATCGGTCAAATCCTGCGCCTCATCAATGATCAGCACCGTGTCCCGCCCACCCTCGACTTGTTGCAGCAGGAACTGATTGATGACTGCCAGCGTGTCCAGGCGGTCCAGACCGTTGCACGGCAAGCCATATTCAATCGCGATTGCCTTGACCAGTTCCTGCGCGCTCATCACGGGATTCAAAATCAATGCCGTCGTGAACTTGCCTTCCAACTCCTCAAGGATTGCGCGGCAAAGCGTCGTCTTGCCCGCGCCCACTTCACCGGTCAGTTGCACAAATCCCTTCCGCTCGCGTATCCCATAAAGCAGATGATTGAAAGCCTCGCGATGTTTCGTGCTGTAAAAAAGAAAGCGCGGATTCGGAGTGATATCGAAGGGCGGCTCCGTCAGGTTATAGTACTCTAGATACACACTGACGTGGGAGCAAAAAAGGTGCCGGTCTCCACTCCCAAGCTCAGTTCGGCCTTACTGTCCAAAAGACGGACAGGTCTGCCTGACGGTAATCGCCGAACGGACGCATGAGCCAAACGTTCGAGCGCGGTCTAATGCAAGGCAATTAATTCATGAACGACGGACAGCATGGATCTCCCGAAAGTAAACGGCGGCGGGTATTTCGGCCTTGGTTCGTCCTCGCCGCAAGCTTCTTTCTCGTTCTGCTGACGCTAACGCAGTTTCTTCCCGGTGGAACGCGAAATTTTTCGGATTGGCTGCCCCCACTGTCTTTCCTGCTCGCTGTGAGCCTGGCGACTGCCACCGCTCTGATCGGCGTGTGGCTTGTTTTTCGCCCGCCATTTCATCGCCGCAAATTGAAACGGCTGGTGTTCGCAATTTTGGCCATCGTGGTTCTGGTTGTGGTCAAGGAATTCTGGGTCACATGGCACGCATTGGATTCGCGCGTACCTCTCGAAACGGAATCGGCCGTAGTAAATCAAAGCTCCGAATCTCATTTGTCCTCGATTTCAGGGACTAATACCGTCCAAGTGAACGTGGATGCCTCGCATGTCGTGCGCACAGTTGACGCACGGCTGTTCGGCATCAACACGGCCATTTGGGATGGGCTTCTCGACACGCCGGAAACGGTTTCGGAGTTGCGCGAGCTGGATTTGCAGGTGCTTCGATTCGGCAGTTTTTCAGATACGTATCACTGGCGCGACGGAACGTTTGGTCCGAACAGCGGACCCGCGCCCACTTCGTTTTTCAATTTCATGCACCTGGCGACAAACCTCGGCGTACAAACGATCATCACCGTCAATTACGGCTCCGGCACACCGGATGAAGCAGCCGATTGGGTCCGTTGTGCGAACATCACAAATCGCTGCGGCTTCAAATATTGGGAAATCGGCAATGAAAATTACGGCGACTGGGAGCACGACGAGAATTCGCCGGCACACGATCCGGTGAACTACGCGACCCGAGCAAAGGAATACATTCATCAAATGAAAGACGTCGATCCTTCCATCAAAGTCGGCGTCGTCGTCACCGAAAACTGGATGGAACGGGCCGAAGTTCCGTTGAATGCGCTCAAAAAATTCAATTTGCGCGAGTTCGTTGTCGAAGGTTACCAGGGTTGGACACCCAAAATGCTTGCCACCTTGAAGCAGCTTGGCGTGACGCCGGATTGGGTAAGTTTGCATTATTATCCGGAGGTCTCGCCGGGCCACGAAAATGACGCGCGACTCTTGCAGTCTGCGACCAAATGGGCGGCGCTCGCCGCGCCCTTGCGGCAGCATCTAAAAAGTTATTTCGGCGTGGCTCAGACAAATGTGGAAATGCTTTGCACGGAAAATAACTCCGTCCCTCAGAACACCGGCAAGCAGACGACCAGCCTGGTTAACGGGCTCTATCTCGCGGACAGCTTCGGACAGATCGCGCAAACCGACTTCAGTTCATTTATCTGGTGGAATTTGCGGAACGCGCAGGACCGAGCCAGCAACAACAATTCTTCGCTCTACGGCTGGCGGCAGTATGGCGACCACGGAATCATGTCCGGCAATGACACGGGTTATCCAACATTCCACGTTCTTAAATTGCTGAAATATTTTGCGCGCGGCGGCGACCAAATCGTCCGCGCGACCGGCGACGACAAATTGCTTTCTGTTTACGCCGCACGGCGCGCTGACAGGACGCTCGCACTCCTCATCATCAACAAAAGCCCGCAAATCGTGATGAACGCGAATTTTTCCGTCGCGTCATTCCGTCCGCAATCGAACGCCACAATTTATTCCTATGGGATACCGCAGGACGAAGCCGCGCGCACAGGCGTCGGTTCGGAGAAAATCGCTCAATCGAGTTTTACCGCCGCATCTAGAGAGTTTGCCCACGCGTTTCCGCCTTATTCGGTAACAGTGATGGTGCTTTCACCGGTTCTAGCGAATTGAATAATTCAGAATGTGCTTTTTTGCCAGGATTGTGGAGGCGCGTTCGGAATCGCAAAGTGTCTTAACATCCACCGCTTAGCGCCGTAGGACTTTCGCAGCCGCTGCGACGAGCGCCTTCGCCTCTTTCTGCGTGCCAATCGTAATCCTCAAATATTTTCTAACTGACGGGTACTTGAACCAGCGCACGAGAATCTTTTCGTTCCGCAATTTCTGAAGCCATTTTTCGGCAGGAAATCGTGGTGGCACAGCCAGAATGAAATTCGTTTGGCTCGGCAGCACATCGAAGCCCAGTGCGGTCAATTCGCGGGTCAGCCATTCACGCGTCGCAATGATTTTACGAAAGCTTTCTCTGTAATAGGGGAGGTCGCCCAGTGTTGCTACTGCTGCGACCTGCCCGAGACCATTCACGTTGTAGCTGTCCCTGATTTTGTGCAGAGCCGCGATTAGTTCGGCATGCCCAACAAAATATCCCACCCGCTGAAAACACAATGAATAGGCCTTCGAGAAAGTTCGCGCTACTAGCACATTCGGATTTTTCAAAGCCAGCGACATCGCATTTTCCTTTGCGAAATCCACATAGGCTTCATCCAGGACCACTACGCCTTTTTGCGCGCCACAAAGTCTTTCCAACTCCGAAGTGGCATATCCACGGCCACTGGGCGCGTTGGGTGTGGTCACAAACGTTAGCGACGCACCAAAATTCCATTTCTTCCCGCGTTTCAGTTCGGCAATCGAAGGCAAAGTGAAATCCGGGTGCAACGGAACTGGATTTGACTCCGCGCCATGTATATCCGCCAGCACTGGATAGAGTGAATAACTCGGCTCGAAAAATTGGACGAGCGATATCAAAGCTCTTCCTTTTGGCGCGGTTCTCTCCCTCTCTCCATCGGATGGGGAGAGGGCCGGGGTGAGGGGATACATTGGCTCTACAAAGCATCTCACCGCCATCGCCAGCAACTCGTCCGAGCCGTTTCCAACGATGATGTTTTCCGGTTTACAACGATGCAGCTTCGCCAGGCTCTCACGCAAAGGTTGCGCCGTTGGATTCGGATACAGTCGCAGCCGCCCATCGGTTGCTTCTTTGATCGCCGACAAAACACGCGGCGAAGGAGGATAAGGGTTCTCGTTCGTGTTCAGCTTGATCAGCCCCTTGATCTTCGGCTGTTCACCTGGGACATAAGGATGCAACTCGCGGACAAGAGGACGTATCAGCCTGTATTGGTGATCTCGAGGAGTCACGGCTGCTATGTTAAGACTGTGGTTTACGCAACCGCCAGGCGTCTTACATGGGCAATTTCGTCCTTGGCAATCGGGCGAAGCT
>Ga0193709_1000067_pt1 | contig 46458 bp, 48 predicted proteins | sample H3c2metaG_FD_160571 | JGI IMG/M metagenome (GOLD analysis project Ga0193709, IMG submission 160571) | Soil microbial communities from a riparian zone of the East river system, Colorado, United States - H3c2 | ecosystem: Environmental > Terrestrial > Soil > Riparian zone | place: USA: East River...
CGCCGAAAAATTCACCAAACCCAAAAACTTCGATCCCGCCGAACTCCTCCGCGGCAGCCTCAACGTCTTCAAAGGCCGCGAAGACCACGACATCCTCATCCAGTTCGACCCTTGGGCAGCCGACGAAATCCGCGACCGCCGCTGGCACTCCTCCCAACAAATCACATCCCTCCCCGACGGCTCATGTCAACTCCGCCTCCGCCTCTCTAGCCTCGAAGAAATTGAGGGCTGGATTCTGAGTTTCGGAATTCATGCAAAAGTATTGCAGCCCGCCATTCTCGCCGAACGCATTGCACAAACGGCCACATCCGTTGCCGAAAAATACCGTTCCTGATTTTCATTCAAGGTCAACGAACCATCGAACTTTGAACTTACGGCTTAGAGGACTTTTGAGCCACGCTAACCCAACTTGACGCCAACCAGAGGCCTGACACAATTCCGTGGACGACCGTGAGCAGAAAAGCAGGCCAACTCGGGATATGAAGACAGCGCCCAATGACACGGCTTTTCCACGACAGACGCTTTTCTCTCGTGTCGAATCCGCCCAGGGAGGGTGACTATGGATTCCAAAAAGGGGAAAACATCGTCTGGGGTTGGGACCCCCAGCAAAACTGTCCAACTACCAATAACTCCGGCGACCGCGGCGCCCCCAGTACAATTAGCAAGCGCACGTGACATCTTCCTGCTGTGTTTAACCCGCGCAAGCAACCTGCTTAAAATTCATCAGGCGGCGCACGGGAAGCCTCGTACAGCGAGCTTCGTGCCACGATGAAGGATATGGACGAGAAGGGCCTTTTGATCGGTCTTCACAGCGATGACAATATTCTGCTGTGGAGCCTTTCCAGCAAGGGAAAGCACAAAGCTCTTTCCTTGCAATAGATATTCGGTTACGCAAACCTCAAATTATTCAAAAGTGAAAATTCAAGACATCTATCGACGGCTTCAATCCATCGACCTCCAAAAGCAAATATTCGAAATTCAGGTGGTGAATGTTGCCGAACCTAACAAGCAAACAATGGTTAGAAGAGCGAAAAATCTTAATGCATTCCGAAACCTCATGTTGACCTTGGATGACTTGCCGATTCTTGAAGAGGAAAAAAGGCAGGCCAAAGCCTCAACCATTTTCAAAACGGTTCAAGACGAAATTGCTATAGAGATAAACGAACTGGAACCTCTCACTCTCCTTAGAAACAGAATCGTTGGAGTCATTTCTGGACTTAGAAATTCATTGGCGCAACTGGTGCCCAAAGAAGACGAATCTTCCATTCAAATAAAACTCCCCGATCCTCAGGACTTCCACGAGGCAGTTGGCTTTATGGCTGACATCGAGAAGGTCATCACTCAGAACGTGGTAAATCCGACTATCCAAGGCAGAGTTACTCTGGTTGGTTGGCAAACCGGCTCATTTTGGCTGACTCTATTGCTCGGCAGCCCCGCTGCTGTGGTCCTGGTTGGAGGACTCGCTTCGGCTGCAGCATTGGTGTACAGAAAATACAAAGAGGCGGAAGTTATTGATAAGCTTGTGGAAGGGCTCGAAATCAAAAACGAGTCACTTGAAGACCTGCGCAAGGGCATGCGCCGAGCGATAGATGTGATGATTGAAAACGAAGCGCAGAAGCTTAAAGGCGAGCACTTTAAAGGAGGGACAGATGCAGAACAAACTGAACGCCTCAAACTTGCTATCACGACGTTCGCGGATCTCATCCAAAAAGGCGCCGAAATTCACCCAGCCCTAACCGCGCCGGAAAATGTCAAAAACGTATTTCCGGACTTCGACAAACTTTTGTTGTCTGGGCCTGTCACAAAACTCTTGACGGGAGGCGAAACCGAAAAATCAAAAAAGTAGGTTGCGTTCGAAAGGTGCTCTTTGGCCGAGGGAATCAATCCTAGGGCCCGTATCTTTTCGTTTCACTGCCCTCCTTCATCCCTCTTCTCCACTCTCGCGTAAGAACAAAACATCAACCGCTCCCCTTCCAACACCCCAAATCCTTCCACCGGCAACTCCATCATCATTCTTGCCACCGCGTCCATCGCTGGATTGAGAGCTACCGAAACATACTCTCTTCCGGGAAAACTCTCGCCGAATTTGGGATCTTGAAAAATCCGCCGTATTGCATCCTTTATCGATTGTTTCTTGGCAGGCACAGAAAAGTTCAAAGTCAGAACTCCTCCACGCTTCGCCAAAATTAACATGATATGGCGCTTGGGAATTCCCACCGAGAAAAGCTGCGTGTCAGTTCCCGACTGCAAAAATGATTCAACCTGCTGCTCAATGTTGCTAAGCACGCCATACCAAACCATTTGCGACTCCGCCCCTGGCCGCTCACCCCCATCGATCTTCAGCACATCCATCAAATCCTTGCAGCCCGGCGGCAAATCCACCCCTCGCTGATTCGGATTCACAAACAGATTCGAGCCCATCCCTAATCCTAAATTCCCTCCATCCTTCTGTCCATCCCACAACTCCGAACCTGGCCAAGGCTTGTCCCTTAAACCTGTTGGTTCAAAAAAGAGTTCTCCTGATTTAACCCGGGCCAATTCGTGAAATTAGTGTCTTCTCTGCGTTTCTTCGCGGCTCTGCGGTTTCATTTTAATCGGTGTTCACCTGCCCCGAAGGCTTTCGGGGTCAGTGTTCATCCGTGGTTAGATTCTTCCTCGGGTTTCGGCTTGGCTGCTCTGCGTTCTCTCGCGGCTATAAAATCTGCCATCCGTACTTTTCCCGATGTGACACTCCCTGTCATACCCCTCCAGTAAACTCGCTTCAAAAAATCGAATATGAAAATCAAACCGCCTCTCTTCGCGCAACCAGGTCTTCGTGTGAATTTGTGTAATTCGTGTCTTGTCCGCTCCGTTTCCTTTGTTTCCTCCGTGTTCATGTTTTTGCCCCCATCTTTTTGCCTTCAAATCTCGGATCTGTCTCAGATTTCGAACTTCGCCCTTCGGACATCCACCAGTCACCCATAGTAACCGTTAGTAACTCATAGTAACCCATAGACACCAAAAAAAGGATTCCTTAGCCATATGACAAACCATCAGTCCCCAATCACTCGCAACCTCCGCCCCGCTTCGACAAGCGAAGTCCTTCCTCCCGTCCAACGCTACGCGCCAGCTTGCCGCGCCGAAACCCCAACCGCTTCCGATTCACGCTTCACGGTTCCGTCGCAAAATCACGAAACACGAAACACGGAACACGAGGCGTCCCTTGAACCATCCGACCATCAACTATCAACTATCGACCATCAACCAATTCCCCGCGCTTCCAAACCAAAAACTCGCAACGGCAAAATCGCTCGCCTTTCCCATCCCATCCGCGACATGGTCAACCGCATGCTCCGCAACAACATTCCCCATTCCAAAATCGTCGGCGCCCTCGACGAACACGGCATCACCGTCACTCAACGCAATGTCTCCAACTGGAAAACGCGTGGCGGTTATCGTGAATGGTGCGCCCAAGACGACCGCGCTCTTGAAACTCGCCTCCTCCAAGACAATCTCGTCGGACATCTCCGCACCACCGACGCCTCCCAACTCTCCGAAGTTGGCCTTCAACTCGCTGCGACACAGCTCTCCCAATTCTTCCTCAAGCCAGACGTCCGCGAACAACTGACTGCCGACCCCGAAAAATTCTCTCCGGCCATCAACGTTCTCTGCAAGCTCAATCGCCAGCTCCACCGTCTGCAAAAATACCGTGACGATTCCGCCCGCGAACTCGGCCATAACTACGATCCCGAACGCCTCAAACGCGACGTCGAACACGGACTCGAAATCACCCGCGACGTTTACAGCGCCGCAAAACTCGGCCAATCCCCCAGGGAACCCAACATCCCTCACCGCAACTTCCTCCCCAAAAACGATCACGCCCTCTGATTCGGATTTCGCTCCACAACAGGATGACTTTTCACCCAAAACTGTTACGCTCCCGCAATGAAGCCGCTCATTTATCGCAACCCTTCTGTTCCCAGCTCTCGAATTGTAGCCGCCGACGTAAGGAGGCGGATTTCTGGTGCCATCGACTTCCGCCTCCCCCGAGACTGGGCCCTCGGGGCGGGGCTCACGTCGGCGGCTACATCTGATGGGCGGTTCGTTCCACTACGCAGATTAGGAGCCATCCTCCTTCTCTTACTCACAACACTCAGCGTACTCACGGCGGGCGAAGATGCGTTTTACAAACTGGGACCGGATTCCTTGCCGCAGGAGGGAGTGCCGAAGGGAAAGCTCATCGGACCAGCGACGTTGCCGAGCGAAGTGTTCCCGGGCACGCAACATACGTATTGGATTTATGTGCCGGCACAGTACGATCCGAAGGAACCGGCGGCGTTGCTCGTTTTCAATGATGGACAGGCGATGATTGCGACGAACGGCGATATTCGGGTGCCGAACGTTTTGGACAATTTGATTTGGCGTCGGGAAATTCCTGTAATGATCGCGGTCTTCATCAATCCGGGCCGGACCCCTGAGCAGCCGGAACCAACGCCGCGCGAATGGGGTGATAAGACCACAAACCGGCCGGAGGAATACAATCGGTTGAATGACAAATACCCGCAGGTGATCGTGGATGAGCTGATGCCGGTGATCAAAAAGCAGTATGACATTTCGCCGGACCCGGACATGCATGCAATCGCGGGAACAAGTTCCGGAGCAATTGCCGCGTTCACTGTGGCTTGGGAACGGCCGAATGAGTTTCGCAAAGTTATCAGCATTGTTGGCAGTTTCGTCAATCTTCGCGGTGGTCACGTCTATCCTGAAAAAATTCTGGAGAGCGAGCGCAAGCCGATTCGGATTTTTATGGTCGATGGCGTGAATGATAATCGCGGCCAGCGCGGGCCGGAAGGTCAGTATAATCCGGAACGCGATTGGCATTATCAAAACGTGCGAATGGTCGAGGCGTTGACGAAGAAGGGTTACGAGGTGAATTATACTTGGGGCATCGGATTGCACGGCCAAAAGCAAGGTGGAGCAGCGCTGCCAGAAATGATGCGCTGGCTGTGGCGGGATTATCCCAGGTCAAGTGACCCTACGAATATGATGGAACGGTCATTTCGTGGAGCAGCCGCGGCGGAGCCGGGACCAAAAATTTCAACCACGGATGAACACAGATGAACACAGAGAAATCATGCGGTTTATCCGCGAATTACGCGAATTTGCGCGAATTGATGTGCTCGGAGTTGTCCGATTTGTTGCCTTTCTTGATTCGCGCTAATTCGTGAAATTCGCGGATAAGAGCTTCAGAAAATGCGCGTTCATGCGTGGTTTTTTATGAAAACGGATTTTCGGATTGAAAAAGATTCGATGGGCGAAATGCAGGTTCCCGCCTCGGCTTACTATGGCGCGCAGGCGGCGCGGGCTGTGGAAAATTTTCCGATCAGCAATTTGCGTTTTCCACGACAATTCATTCGAGCGCTTGGCCTGATTAAGAAACACGCTGCTGTCACGAACGCTTCGCTTGGATTGCTGCCGTCTAAGATTTCGAAAGCGATCCAGAGGGCGGCCCAGGAAGTCGTGGAAGGGAAACTGGACGACCAATTCGTCGTGGACATTTTTCAAACTGGCTCTGGCACTTCGACAAATATGAACGCGAATGAAGTGATCGCGAACCGAGCCGTTGAAGTTCTGGGTGGCAAGCGCGGCGACAAATCGGTTCATCCGAACGATCATGTGAATCGCGGACAATCGAGCAACGATGTGATTCCCACGGCCATTCACATTGCAGCGCTGGACGGCATAGTGCATCTACTTGTGCCGGCGTTGAATGAGCTGCATGAGTCATTGCGCAGGAAAGCCGAAAAGTTTGCTGAAGTTTTGAAGATTGGCCGAACGCATTTGCAGGATGCAACGCCGATTCGACTCGGTCAGGAATTCAGCGGTTACGCCAGCCAAATTCAACATGGACTGGCGCGGTTACGCGCTATCGCTGAAGAATTGGGCGAACTCGCGCTTGGCGGGACTGCGGTTGGAACGGGCATCAATACTCATCCCGAATTCGCTCGGCGAACAATCAAAGGAGTTGCGACAGAAACCGGGCTAAAATTGCGCGAGGCCTCGAATCATTTCGAAGCGCAAGGGACAATTGACGCATGCGTCGGCGCGAGTGGGGCCTTAAAGACGCTCGCGGTGAGCCTGATCAAAATAGCGAACGATATTCGATGGCTTGGGTCCGGTCCGCGTTGTGGTCTCGGCGAGCTTAAATTGCCGGCGACTCAACCCGGCTCATCGATTATGCCCGGCAAGGTCAATCCGGTGATGTGCGAAATGATGATTCAAGTTTGCGCGCAAGTTATCGGTAATGACGCCGTTGTGACTTTTAGTGGCACTTTTGGCGCGTTTGAATTGAACACGATGCTGCCGGTGACTGCTTATAATTTGCTTCAATCGATTGAATTACTGGCCAACGCGAGCCGTGTTTTTGCGCGGCGTTGTGTGGCGGATTTGGAGGCGGATGCTAAAAAATGCGAAAGCAATATCGAACAGAGTCTCGCAATGTGCACGCCGCTTGCGCCGGTGATCGGGTATGATAATGCAGCGAAGATCGCGAAAGTAGCGTACGAAAGTGGGCGCACTGTGCGGGAAGTGGCGATGGAAATATCGAGGCTCGATAAGAAGAAGATCGACGAGCTGTTGGACCCGCGTAGTCAAACGGATTTGAAAGCTCCAAAATCCAAACCCCAAACACCAGGGAAGATCCAAACCCCAGACCCCAAATCCCAAAAAAATCCCAAACTCTAAACTCCAAAATGATTGTCAGATGTTCAAAGAGCGACCGGCTACTCCGAGCGCAGCTTCACGCATCGCTTCGCCGAGCGTCGGATGAACATGGCAGGTACGAGCAAGGTCCTCACTGCTCGCGCCGAAGGAGATCGCAACTGCGGCTTCGTTAATCAGGTCACCCGCATGCGGACCGATTATGTGAACTCCGATGATGCGATCGGTTTTGGCATCCGCGAGGATTTTGACGGTTCCGTCCACTTGGCCGAGTGTTCTCGCGCGCGCATTGGCGCGGAATGGAAATGTGCCTTTGCGATACTCTGTGCCGAGACTTTTCAATTCGTCCTCCGTTTTGCCAACAGAGGCAATTTCCGGCTGGGTATAGACGACCCCCGCGATGGCATCGTAATTCACATGGCCGTGACCAGTAACGAGGCGTTCGACGCACGCGATGGCTTCTTCTTCGGCTTTGTGCGCCAGCATCGGACCGGGGATGACGTCGCCAATAGCGTAGATTCCATCGGCGATGGTAGCGAACCGATCATTTACTGGTATAAACCCTTTTTTGTGCAACTCGATCGGAATGGCGTCGAGGCCAAGCTTCTCAGTATTTGGCGAGCGGCCAACGGCGAGCAGGACGCGGTCACACATAATCGGCTCGCTGCCTTCGCATTCAACTTTGCATTGGCCGTTTTGCACTTTCGCGCTTGTGACTTTGCTCTTCAGGCGGAATTCGAGCCCTTGTTTCTCAAAGAGTTTCTTGGCCTCGGCGGCAGTTTCCGAATCCATGCCCGGGAGAATGCGGTCGAGGAATTCGAGCACGGTTACTTTCGCGCCAAGGCGATTCCAAACCGAGCCCAGTTCAAGACCGATGTAGCCCGCGCCGATGACGACGAGATGTTTTGGAACTTCGGCGTAAGATAACGCTTCCGTACTGGTGCCAATGAGATTGCCATCGAGTTCTACGCCGGGGAGCGTCGCGGGTTTGCTGCCAGTGGCGATGAGAATGTTTTTTGCTTTTAGTTCGGTCGAGCCCTGCTCGCCCTCGACGATGACTCGTCCAGCGCCCTCGATCCGCGCAAGTCCCGCGTAGCGCGTGATTTTGTTCTTCTTGAAGAGGGAATCGACGCCACGGGTTAGCGTCGTGACGATTTGATCTTTGCGCTTGAGCATAGCAGCCAAATCCAACTCAACGCTTCCAGCGCGAACACCGTGCACCGCGAGTCCATCTTTGGTTTCGCGAAATCGCTCGCTGGATTCAAGCAACGCTTTGCTCGGGATACAGCCGATGCGCAAGCACGTGCCGCCGAGGGCCGGCTCTTTTTCGACGCAAGCGACATTCAATCCGAGTTGCGCGGCTCGAATGGCCGCCGTATATCCACCCGGCCCCGCGCCGATAATGACTAGATCATATTGGTCTGCGGCCATAAGAAATTTCCCAAACGCTAACCCGGCTCCGATTGATTCCGACAGAATAATAGCCTGATTCGGCTTATTATCCCAATCTTAATCTTATACGTCCTCATTTTCCGGGCGCACCTCGTCACTGCTACCGGACTCATTCTTCGTGGGGCATCTGGACTGCGAGACGGCGCACGCCAAATGACGCCGATACAGCAACCTACCTTTGCCAGATTTGGAGGTTGATCACTTCCTCTTCGTGTTGTCCACGACGAGATACCGCGTTCCGCCCAGCCCGCGTCCGGTCGGCCGGCTCCAAACTTGAACGAGAATTTGATCCCCTTTGGATTTTTCTGCGAGCTGAACCGCCTCATCGCTGCTATGCACCGGATGATGATCGATTTCCAGGATGACGTCGCCAGGCCGCAACCCCGCCGCCGCCGCATTTGAATCCTCGTTTACGTTGCTTACCAGCGCGCCTTCAACGTTTCGCGGAACCTCAATTTGCCGTCGAACCCGCGCATCGAGATCGGTCACTTCCACTCCATCCAATGCATCCGTTCCCGCTTGGCCGTGTTCTCTCGAATCGCTTCTCTGGTCTGTGGCAAGGTACTCCTTTGGCAACTCCGCCAGGGTCACAGTGACATTCTTCTCCGAAGGTTTTCCGCTCTCGGCGCTGCGCAGGATGCGCAGGTTCACTTTCGTCCCCGGCAGCGTCTGCGAAGCTAGAAGTTGGAGCGCAGACGGCTCGCTCACTTTCTTGCCATTGAAGTCCAAAATGACATCCCCATTTTTCAACGCAGCCTTCTCGGCCGGGCTGTCTGGTGACACTCCAGCCACCATCACGCCACTGCTTTCGTCCGGTAAATGAAAAAGCTTGGCCAGTTCCCGCGTAAGGGGTTGGATATTGATACCCAGATACCCGCGCGTCACCTTGCCCTCGGTCACCAGCCGGTCCATGACGTAGCGTGCCAGGTTCACCGGCACTGAAAATCCAATTCCCATATTTCCTCCCGTCCGGCTGAGGATCGCTGTATTAATTCCTACCAATCGTCCTTCCGCATCCACCAGCGCACCGCCCGAGTTCCCCATATTAATCGCCGCGTCCGTCTGAATAAAATTCTCATAACCCGTAATTCCCAGCCCGCTCCGGCCGACTGCGCTCACGATTCCCATCGTGACCGTTTGCCCCACCGCAAACGGATTGCCGATGGCCAACACGACGTCTCCAACCTCGAGCTGGTCGCTGTTCGCGATCGGAATCACAGGCAAATTATTTTTCGCCTCGATCTTCAGCACAGCCACATCCGTCGGCGGATCAGTCCCGATCACTTTGGCATCAAACTCTCTTTCACCGGAGGCTAAAGCGACTTTCACCTTATCTGCCCCTTCGACCACGTGACTGGCTGTCAGAATGTAACCATCCGGCGAGACAATCACGCCTGAGCCCAGGCTTTGCGCTTTGCGATCGCGCGGCTGCGTTTGATCGGTTGAATCATCTCCGAAAAACCGCCGCAAAAACGGGTCTTCCTGCAATGGATTGCGGCTGGAGCGTTCGTGGATTGTCATACTCGAGGAGATATTCACAACGCTTGGCGCGACCTTCTTGATTACTGGCGCAAAACTGGTTCCGGCCTTGATGTCGCGGCTCAGCGGCGCATCCAGAACTGTGACCTTCGGCGGCAGATTCGCCGAGACGCCTGGTTGCGTAAACAACACAATCGATGACAAACCTATAATGGCACCCAAAAATCTTTTCATGTTTTCAATCCCGGTTAAGTTGATTCAGTCAAACCATTCCTCACCACAATTTCACATTAAAGCCGAGGATGTCAAAGCCCGGCATCGTGGGGTCGGCGGCTACACGATAGGGGTATCCCATGCCGAAGCGAAAGAGATTCTCATGAGCCATCGCGAGCAATTGGAATTTGGAGCTTCACTGGTGTTTGGATCTCGACGCTTTCATAACGGGCTTTGACAAACGCTCAAGCACAGGCATCTTCTTCCAGCATTGCCGGACGTTCGGCAATGTAAAGCGAAGCAATAGCGATGCCTGTGAAGTATAAAGATTACTACGATATTCTCGGTGTCCCTCGGACTGCGAGTGACGCTGACATCAAGAAAGCTTTTCGCAAGCTGGCTCGCGAACATCATCCCGACGTCGCTAAAAATAAAAAGCAAGCCGAGGAGAAGTTTAAGGAAATCAACGAGGCTTACGAAGTTCTCGGTGATCCGAGTAAACGCAAGAAATACGATGAGCTTGGCCCGAATTGGAATGCTGGCGCGGATTTTCGACCGCCTCCCGGTTGGGAATCGTTTGCTGGTGGTGGCCGCCCATTTCCCGGACGGGGCGCTCGCGGGGAAGATTACGAATTTCACTTTGGCGGCACTGGCTTTAGCGATTTCTTCGAGCAACTCTTCGGTTCCCGGGGCGGACGTGGCGGTACCGGCGCGGGCACTGTGGAACCAGATTTCACGGCCGAACGCGGACGCGACATCGAAGGGGACATCATGGTGACTTTGGAGGAAGCCACGCGCGGTTCCGTTCGCTCTGTTTCAGTTCGCCATGGTGTGCCATGTGAGCATTGCGGCGGCACGGGACAGCGCGCCCGCCATCTTTGCAACGTTTGCGGCGGCACGGGACAGGTTGCAAAAACTGAAACGTATCAGGTGAAAATTCCGGCTGGCGTCACCGAGGGCCAGCGTTTGCGCATTCCCGGTCGCGGCGAAGCCGGATCGGGTGGCGGCAAGGCGGGCGATCTTTTCCTGCGTGTGCGTCTTGCCAAACATCCCGATTTCGAAGTGGAAGAGCGCAATCTGATATACCAGGCCGAACTGGCTCCCTGGGAAGCCGTGCTCGGGACAAATATCTCCGTGCCGACCCTTGATGGCCGGGTCAACATCCGCATTCCTCCCGGAACCCAAGCCGGTCAAAAACTTCGGGTCCGCGGACGCGGCTTGCCGCAGCGCGAGGGAGCCAATGGCGACCTCATTGTAGAGACGATGATAGAAGTGCCCAGCAACGTGAACGATTCCGAACGCAAACTCTGGGAACAACTCGCCAAAGAATCACGCTTCAATCCGAGGGAATGACGTTCGACTATGCTTCCGCTAAGGGATGACATAGCGTCGTCGAAATTCCCGGCGGCCACGTTGAGCATCATTGTCGTTAACGTCCTCGTCTTCCTTCACGAACTCAAACTCGGCTCACACCTTGAAGATTTGCTGACTAATTTTGCGGTGATCCCGGTGCGCTACACGCATCCCGAGATCGCTCGCTTTTATACCCTGCCCGAACAAATCTTCGCCGTGTTCAGTTCAATGTTTCTGCACGGCGGCTGGATCCATCTCCTCGGCAACATGTGGACGCTCTGGATTTTTGGCGACAACGTCGAAGATCGGCTCGGTCGCTCCCGTTATGTAACGTTGTATTTGGTCGGAGGTGTTGCGGCGGCGTTAATGCACATCTTCACTAACCCCAACTCCGAAGTCCCGACCATCGGCGCGAGCGGAGCTATCGCGGCGATTATGGGCGCGTATTTTCGGTTTTTCCCGTCTGCGCGGGTTGAGACGCTTGTGCCGCCATTCTTTTTTGGCCCGACATTTGTTCTGCCGGCGGTGCTGTTTCTTGGCGGCTGGTTCCTGCTCCAGTTTTTTAATGGCGCAATGAGCCTGGGCGCGCGTGGGCCCGGATTCAGCGGGGTCGCCTGGTGGGCGCACGTTGGCGGATTTGCCTTCGGATTTCTTATCTGCCTTCTCGCCCGTCGCAAGCCTGTCCCAGGACGGATCGAATTGTGAACCGGTCCTCAGGCAGGAAATCGCCCGAAGCGAAGTTTCAGTCGTGAGAAAGCTTCGAGCGACAAGGCGCGGTCGCTTTGCCGGTAGCGTTCCGGCAGATAACGCTTGTCGGAGCAGGCGAGCACCGCGGCCAATTCCTGCAGCTTAAGCAATTCCGGATCGAGAGGATCGATGAATGAGCTGACGGCAGTTTCCACGTCCCCCTGCTGGACGTCATTGTCGCGATTTGCCAGCACGGCACATTCTTTGGAGCGAATGAGAATCGATTCCACGTCACTGCCGGTCAGCGGCAGCGCGCCGAGATTTTCACGAATGTAAGCCAGGATTGGCTCGTTCAGGGTGATCTTCTTGACTCGCGCTACCGTTGTGAAAAGTTGGACAACATCATCCGGACCCTGGGCCGGAAAGAGCGGAACGCACAACCCAAAACGCCCCTGCCTTTTCATGTCAATCGAGAGCAAATCTGGGCGTGATGTCATCGCGACCCAAAGTTCGCGGCCACGCAGAGTCGAATCTCCAATGTGCGCCGCAAAAGCCGCAAAGACTCGCCCGGAAACGCCGCTATCACCATCTGCTTCGCGCGTTCCAAATACGGCGTCGGCTTCGTCAACGACAACGATCACCGGCCCAAGGGCGCGGATAGTCAGAAGAATTCGCATTTGCTGGCGCTCAGTATCGCCGACCCACTTCGACCTGAACTCGCCCATTTCCATGACGGGCAATCCGCATTCGCTCGCGAAACAATCAATTAGAAATGATTTGCCGACGCCAACCCGACCCGGGACCAGAACCCCGCGTTCGATCACATCTGTCTTGCCATTTTTGATGAGCCACGCCAATTCGCGGAGTTTCTTTTTCGCCGATTCATGGGTCGCCACGCAGTCGAGATTAATGCCAGGTTTTGGATCCTTGAAGCGAACCAGCCCCTGGCAGTATTCCTCAATCAACCGTTTCTTTCCGGCTGTTACAATGTCTTGAGTCACGCGCGTGTCGTTGCGGATCGCTTCAGCCAGAAAATGACGAACGCGGAGCAAGTTCAAACCAGCGGTCCGATTGGCGAGTTCTTGCGGAGTGAAATCGCTCCATTCAGAAAATGGTTTTCCATCGGCCATCGCTTCCGCCCAACCGGACTGAAGGAATCGAAGCCGCTCCTCACTATCCGGCAAGTCGATTCGGACCTGGGCCACAGATGGGTTCTGCAGCAGGCGGGCGTTGAGTTCGTTAGCCGACTCGGTTACCAGCACAACGCCAATGTCCAATCGCGCCAATTCGGGAGCGGACGCCCATTTCAGGAACGTGACGAGATTCATCCGCTCATCAGTGCTTGCGTTGGCTTCTTCAGTTGCGGGGATCAGTTTCTCCGGAAAATCCACGATGAGCGTAATACCCCGCCATTTTTCCTTTTCTTCGGCGATGCGCAGGAAGAACCGGCGGAGCAGCGGAGCGAGCCGGATGAAATCGCGCGGCGGTCCGGCCTGGTGAAAGTTTGTGTTCTCGACGTTGTCGTACACCTCCAACCATTCGAAAAAGCGCTTTTGCATGTCGCTCGAACCGAAGGTTAGCCCATCGCTGATGTCGTAGAACAGCAAGCAGGCGCGTTCAGGAAACAGGCGCCGGACCAGAAACGTTTTCAATGGAACGTAACTAACGCCTGACTCATCCTGGACTGGAAACAGATCAAAAATATTTCCATGAAGGACGAATAACGAATAAGTGCCGCCGTTCCAGCGGCGGGCTAATTCGAGAGCCCAATTGCGCAGTGGAAGGCGCGATTGTGTGGCAGGCGAAGCGGAGGGTTGGGTAGGAATCGTTTCAGTTTTCATGCTCGGCAATTACGAGAGCAGCGGTTGGGAGACCGATTCGAATTTCGGATTTCTTTTCACATTTGTCTCTGACGCGTCGGTTGTTTGCGCACCTGGGATCCCTGAATGATGGGTGGCGGCGCAGCTCCGGCTAGCGAAGCTTCGTAACCGACTCGCATTTCGGTATTCGGCATGTCGCCAACGAGGTCCTTGAACTCGTCCATTTCCGAGAGCCATTTGTTCGTTTGGTCCAGGTGTTCGACCGTTGCATCGATTCGCGCTGTGAGAGTTTCGGCATTCTTGGTTGCGACGGCGTCGGCGCGAATGAGTTTTATTTGTTGCTCAAGGCGATCCTGTTCGGAAACAACAAGCTGCAAATTCGCATCCGCTTGTTCGATTCGTAGTTGTCGTTTGCGCAGAACGTCGAGCCGTTCCAGACGCGAGTTTAGGTATCGCTGCTTGGTTTCGAATGCCGCACTTTCACCCTTGTCTTTGAGAGCATCCAAATCTTTTGTGAGACGCGCCGCTTCTGCCTCGGCGTCTTTGAGCATCGCCGGAACGTCTTCACCGCGCTCGGTTTCGAGAAATCGCTCGAGTGACTCCTCGATGCCAAGCAGGCGGAGAAAGGTCCACATCAACTCATCCAATTTGCGCAGTCGCGGGTCGGTGCTTGAATCGGCCGAAGCCAATGGGTTGTCCGAACTCGCGGTTTCGATGTCTCGACAAACTTGAGTGAGTCTTCGGTAGCGTTCGCGCCGATTCGGTGAAAGGCAATTGACCAGAGATTCGCGGCGCTGAACAAAATTCGTGACCTTCTGCATCTCTGCGGCGCGTTTGGAGTTATCATAACGCCGGTCGACCCAGCGCCGGAAAAAGGGCAGGTCGGGCAAATAAATCCAACCGAGAGTATACAGTGTCGCGCCAGCAATGAGCGGCAAAATCATTCCACTCATAAAGCCCGCGCCCAGCGTGAGCAATCCAAGCGCCGCATGATGCGGGCTATTCAGGAACTCGGCATGATATTTTGGCGCTTGCTCTTCCATTTGGCGCAACGTTCACAAGTTAACGAAATCGAAATATCAGGACACGTAAATTGATGCGCTACACTTTGACAAGTGGCGGCGCTGGCGATTCTTCTTCGAGCCGGCGCAACAACGCCTGGCAAAAATCGATAAACCATGGTTTGCGGCGGCTTTCCTCGGGAGGCTCGGAAGGGCGCGGGACTTTTAGAACCTCGACCAGGCGTCCCGGTTTTGCGGCCATGACGAACACACGGTCTCCGAGGTAAATCGCTTCTTCAACCGAATGCGTAACCAGAAAAACCGTGTCTTCTTTTTCTCGCCAGAGGCCGAGCAGCAACTCCTGCATCCGCAACCGAATGCCCGGATCCAAAGCGCCGAATGGCTCGTCCATCAGCAAAATGCGCGGGCCCAGAATCAGTGTTGCCGCCAGCGCGACGCGCTGCTGCATGCCGCCTGAAAGTTCGGAGGGAAACTTATCTTCCGAACCTTCGAGTCCAACCTTTTTCACCCATTGTTGCGCGCGATCCCGCCTCTCGGAGCGGCTGATGCCTCGAAGTCTTAAACCGAACGCAATGTTATTCAGCACGTTCAAATGGGGCAGAAGCGAGTACTTCTGATCCACTAATCCACGATCGGGTCCGGGCTCTTGCACAGGTTTGCCGAAAACCAGGACTTCTCCCCTGGTGGGCGGAAAATGTGGTTTCAATCCGGCGATGGTACGCAGCAAGGTTGACTTTCCACAACCCGAAGGGCCGACGATCGTGATTAATTCGCCGATATTGGGCAGGTCCTCAATGGCAAATGAGATGTCCTGAATTGCCATTCGCGCGGCCGGGCCGGCTCCGAAACTTTTGGTCACATTCTTAAACGTCACCACGTCTGGACGCCCTGCCGGTTCAGTCACGGGCCCTTTGCCGGAGGCCGGATGCTGGGGCTTTGACAGCGCGGGCTCGGGAGTAGCTTTATTCGGGTCACTCATTGCGATTCGCATTGGCGATAGGGAAATAGCAGTTTCCCGCCAAGCTTCCATAGTTGATCGCAAGCCACCGCGATCAAAACGATGACAATGATTACCGCAAAGATCGCATCGGTATTGCTTCGCCTCTCCGATACGCCAATCAGCGCGCCGAGCCCATATTTCGGCAGGAGGACTACCTCCGCCATAATGATCCAGCCCCAACCCACACCATAAACGCCGCGAAGGTGGTCCCAGATGTTGGCCTGGGCCACGGGAAATAGAACGTGCCGCACGAGCTGCCATTGCGACGCGCCCTTCGTAACTGCGACATCGAGAAAAGCATCCGGCACATCCGCAATGTCTTTGATGACGAGCGGCAACAGCGCGACAAAGCAGGCGATGAACAGAAAGCCGACCTTTTGCGCTTCTTCCACGCCGAACCAGGTCATGCTCAGCGGAATAAAAACAATGATTGGAACGTAACCACTCGCCAGCGCCAGCGGGCGAAAAAACGCCGCAACCGGGGCAAATGTCGCCATGTAAACGCCGAGTGGAATCGCGATAATCGCGGCAATAGTGAATCCAGCCGTCACGCGCAGCCAGGATGTGAATGCGCTTCGCACAAGTCCCTGCTCAAAATGCAGCGGCACGAAGGCGTGCAATACCTCCAGCGGGCTTGGCAAAATCAGCGGTTGGACGATGCGTTCGCTTTGGCTGCCGGCCGTCAGAAAACACCAAACTGCTAAAACCACGGCGACGAAGACCGCGGTCAGCCCGAGTCCTTTTGTATAGGCAAGTTTTCCCCTGACATGCAGTTTCGCCAACCGAACCAGGAGGGTAAGCACCCCGCCGAACGCGGCGGCAAAGAGCAAAAACCCGAGGATTCTTTGGGGGTCTCGGGCCATAGCCAGCATTCGTAGGGCTAATTACTTTCGAGCGGGAACACTTTGACCTCGACGCGGCGGTTGCGCTTATTGTGTTCCGCGTTGCTTGGGTCAGTCGAGGCGGGCAGGGGATTGTCCCAGCCGTTGCCGACGACCTTAAACTTGTTCGGGTCGAATTTGTATTTCTCCATGATCGACTTGCGCACGGAGTCCGCGCGGTCGTAGGAGAGTTGGCGTACCAGGTCTGCGGGGACAATTCCTTTCCGGCTCGAGTCAGTATTTCCCTCGATAATGATATAGGCATTTCCGAATTTTCCGGCCAATTCGCCAATTTCTTTCAGCGTCGCCGGAATGGTCGGATCGTAATTCGTGTTGAGATTGTAAGCGTTTGGTTCAAACGAAATCTGGACGGCCTTCGTTAGAAGGCCTTGCCCCGGCCCCGCCTCGGCGCTCATCTTTGTGAGGGCGTCTGGACGAAATGTCGGTTGCGAAAGATCACGCACGTCTTTGTATGCCTCCGACATTCCTGCCAGGACTGAGCCGGCTTTGACCTTGGAAGCGGGCACAGTGGTTGCGATCGTGCCAAGGGATTTGTAAATCGTCGAAGCGCTGTTCCAGACGACTTCGAAATTCGCCGGGTTAAACGGATCGAGGAAAAACTTTGCGTTCTCGCGATAATTCGTCAGATGAGCATCACCCTCGGTAATGCCACCATCTTTCCCGATCATGTTGCGGCAATCTTCCTCTTTGAGATTAAAGGCGGTAGCCAACGCTCGGGCCGCGTTTGTGGGATTGCTGCGAACCATTTCCATCCCCTCAAAAATGCCCTGCACGAGGCCCGCGACAATATCCGGGCGATCCCGATAAAAATCATTTCGCACCGCCCATACGTCTGCAATCAAATGGTTCGCAGTGCTTGTTGTTACGACCAGGCGCGTGCCTTTCATCTTGTCGGTGATGTTGTAAATATCTGGAGACCAGCCGACAAATGCGTCGAACGAATCGTCCTGCACAAAAATCTTCGCCGCCGATGGAGCATCCGCAGCCCATTTAAATTCGAGATCTCCCGGATCAATCCCTGCATCGATCAGCAGCGACATGATCAGATAGTGACTCGGCGAGTTTTGCGCGAGGATGACCTTTTTGCGTTTGCCGCTCTGCATGCGGAAGTCATTAATACTTCGTAGTTCGCGGCGCGCGACGATCCCATCACCACCGCCCGACCAATCAATCTGCTGGCACACGACGGGCACGGTGCGCGAATCTTTGACCAGTTCCGGCGCGAACAACGTAATCATGTCGAGCGTGCCCCACAAAATGTGGCTCTGGCCGGCGGCGAAAAGGTCTCGCGCTTTCACCGGGTCATCGACAATCGACAGTTTTACATAAAAATTGTATTTCTTGGCGAAAACGCTCTGGTCATTTGGATCCAATCCGCCATTGGCGACAATAATTGGCGCCCAACCGGGCCAAACATTGATCGGAAACTCAACGACAAGTTTTCCATCCTTCATGTTCTTTACGTAATCGCTGACGCCGCTCACCGCGGGAATTCCGGAGCGCTGAACCAGCGACGCTGCGTTCGTGCCGATGAGCAGCGGAATGTCCGTCGGGGGATTTTTGGCCGTTTGGAGCTCTTGTCTTACCTTGGCCATGTCGAGCGATTGGTTTTGCGGCCGTGTTTGTGGAGCGATTTTGTCCCACCAACGATACATTCCAAATCCAACCACCCCCAGTAGGAGAATCGTCAGAACAATTTTTCCACGCGTTGTCATAATAGTGTCAGTTCAGTTTTTCGAGGTTGTGCTGATCATTCCGATTTCGGTATCGAAGTTCGGATAATCTTACTGTTCCGCAATTTTCTGTCGTTCTGTTGGCGCTGGCGTTGGGCTCGGTGTCGCAGCGGCTTCCGGCTGCACCATGCCCATTTTCTTTTTATACTCTTGAAAAAGCGCCGCGCCGCGAATCTTGCGGGCGTCCTGTTGCCGGGAAATGCCCGAGCCCATTTCTTTCGCGAGATCGAGCGTGGCGCGCATCTGGCCCTCACCGGAAGCAGCCGATTGCCGCAATTGCTGCATCGATTGCCCCATCTCGCCGCCCATCATGCCTTGCAATTCCGTGATCGAACTTTTCATCATACCAGACAGATTTTCGAGCGAACGGCCAATGGCGACCTTCGCTTTCACTGCTTCGAATTCGCGTTGGAACCGCTGAATTTCTCTGAGGCTTTCCGCAATGATTTCGGTGTTCTGTTTGTAAAGCTGTTCCAGGCTGTCGGCCTGGGCCTTATTGTCATTGAGATCGGCTTCAAGCGTCGCGAGTTCCTCCGCGTAATGCGCGCCATTTGCCTCGTCATTGGCAGCCGCCGCAGCCTGGAGCAGGCTCTGCAGTTCCGTACGTTGCCGATCCTGCCGCTTGATCTGGTCCTTCAACAAAGCTATCTGTCCGGCCAACTGGCCATTGGCGTAGTGCGCCTTGTCGGCCTTTGCCTTCGAATCCCGGATGCCTCGTTCGACGACCGCCTGATTAATGGCATCGGTTTCGGTGGCTTTCTCAGCCATCAGCCCCATCCAGATGAACAAACGTTTAATGGCTCTGAACATAGGTTTTTTGGTTATGGTTTTTTGGGTGTCTCTTCTTCCTCCAACAGGATTTTGCGTTGGAGAATAAACTTCAATTGAGTATCGAGTTGCTTTTCGTCGGCGGCCGAAACCACCGTTGCATCCAGCTTTTTCACCGCAGCGAAAACTTTGGCGTCCACGTCAAAGGCGACGAAATGGGTTGAAAGAGCAGTGCCGCTCCGCTGCGCTTGCGCTTTGAGCCTTGGCAAAACATCCTCTGGCTTGGGGCCGTAAGTGTTCATGCCGTCCGTAATAACCAAAATGTGCTTGTGATTGAGCGGAGAATTGAAAACGGCGCGACTCGCCACGGTCAGCGCATTTCCGAGCGGCGTACTCCCGCTCGGATTTGAAAAAGTATTCGCCCAACTTTCAATGGCCCTTTCGTCGAAAGGCCCAAACTTCACCGCTTCCCGCGCACTATTCTTGTCGAACACAAAAACTCCAGCTTCGATTTTGCGCGGCGATTCTGAAGCAGAATTGGTCGCGAAGTTTTGAATTTGCTTCGCGATGGCAATCAGCGCGCGATTCGCGATGACATATTTCGGCGACGGCTTGCCACTCTCGTCCCGCACTGGATCCTTCATGCTGCCGGAGGTATCATAGACAATCGCGAGCGCAACGCCTTCCTCGGCACTGGCACGCTGCGATGCCAGTCCTGTCACCGCCAGAGCCAAAAGAACCGCGACTAACGGAACATTTTTCATTTGAGTGCGTTTGATGTCCGCTGCCCGCAAGGAGGCATCGTTAGCAGATGTTTTCATTCGCTGTCAACATATCCTTGGTTTTCGTCGATTGCGCATCTATAAAACTTTGAGAGCTTTGTAACAGAATCCGGCTCGCGTTCCGCTCGGGACAAACTTTGTTTGGTCGCGTGTGTAGTAGCCGATCCGAAAGGCACAGATCGCTCCTACTGCCGCGCGAATGGCACACGAACTGCATTATTCTCCGCCTGCACGCTGAGTGAAACTTTTGCTTGGCGCTAGCCCGCGAAAAATTTGGATAATTAAATGAGTTTGCCCATCAAAAGCGCAATTGTAGCGGTTGCCGAGAGTGTCCATTTAGTGGGCAACGAAGCTTGGGGTGAGCGGAAATAATATGGCTCCAGCAATCTACATCTATCTTTTGGTCATTGGAGTAGCGCTCGGTTTCATTGCGACATGGCCTTCTGAATTGCGCCTGCTTCGTCCTGCCCAAATGCTTTTGTTACCGGTTTTGCTCGGTTGCATGTGTCGAGCCTGGTTGAAGTTTGGTCCTTCGTTCTCAGACAAGGCTCTTTCCGGCGTGATTCTCCTGGCCACCGGCATCGGCCTCATGGTGATGCTGATTCCGAACTTCATTTGGCTTTTCCGCAGGCTCACGCAACACACCGTGTTCCGGCTCGAAGGTCGTAACATCGATGAAGAAGCGCATCTCCAGCCGATTCGCAATTTGGCTGAAGCCGAACAATACGAGGAAGCGTGTCAGCGTCTCGAGACGTTGCTCAAATCACATCGCGCCGATTTTCAGGCGCTCCATCTCCTGGTCCAGCTTTACCATCAACTAAACAAAAACAAGCGCGCCGAACAATGTCTCCTGTTCATGCTGCGTTCGGCGTCAACCGACGAGGAACGGCTCGCCTCCTCCCGTCTTTACCATCAACTCACCGCGGCCTGATTTTACTTTTCAGAATGGACCCAAACTTTCATCAAACTGGCATTCCCAGGTAAGCCATGGCTCGCTCGATTAGAATCCGCAAATCCCTTCCGCTGTTCCGGACGGAAGGCGAAAACCTGAACGAACATACGTTCTTCGGGCCTGGGCCTTATTCCGTCGTACGCATTCCCAACCCAATCAAAAAGGGAGGCCCCGCGTGGTTGAAATTATCTGCCGAATCCTGGGGAACCGCCGAGGCTTGTTGGGATGCTGCGACATCGGAATTAAAAAAATCCGCCCCTGCGACATTCGAGCCGCGCGCGCAATTACCTGGTCTGGTGGTCGCAGCTATTTGCGTGCTACTCACGATCTTTACTTTCGATTTCAACTTTTCCAGCAAGCCCGTCGCCGATCTACCGGCGCTGAAAATGGAATTGGCCGGGCTTGTCAACCAACTGGATAATATTACCAATCACTACCCGCTTTTGCTAACGGCGACGCAAAAGAAGTATCAACAATGTTTTGAGCAAGCGATTTACGGCGTCGACCTCTACTCGCGTTACCGCGTGGTCCAGCAGATTCAACAGGCCGAAATTTTCAGCCGCAAGCCGAGTGTCGGTCCTTACTTCGAAGCGTTGAATGCACTGGACGAACAGCTCTACCGCGCATGGCACGAATGGGGTCTCACTAATCGCGACGCCCTCATCGTGAAGCTCCAGGCGCAAAAAGCACGACTGAGCTCAGGTGATCTCATGGTCCAGGAACGTCTCGCGGCGCACTCCATCTGGCTTGCCGCGGTGAATGAACAAAACAGTGCCACTATTCTCGACTTTAACGAACACCTTGAACAGGAGATTGGCGAGACCGATCCCACGCTCAAAGACGCTGCCCGGCAGAATCGCGATTGCGCCGATCACGCGATCAGGCTACTCGCCAAAATCAATCACATCCGTTCCGAAATCGCCAGGGACAAGCGGACGCCCAAACCGGTTGAGACTGCCCGGGTGACTTAAGTCGCGGGGCGAGCACCCGACGAAGCCGTCGAAATTAGCCGGCACATTGTCGCCAAAAATACTTTCCCTTCTTCGACCGGAGAGCTACAACCTGCCCATGAATTCCAAACTCATCGTTTCCCTTGTTGCTTCAACTATTTTGCTTACCGTCATCGCTGCCGATCAGGCGCAAAAATCCGCCATCATTCATCTCGATCACCAAAAGGTGGATGCCGCTTTTGCCAAAGGAGGACCGTTGCTCGCCACGAACAATTTCAAAGTGCAGGCCGGCCGCCGCACTGGGCCTGGCGAGGTCGAAATTCATGAGCATGACACGGATATTTTCTACATCATCGAAGGTTCAGCGACATTTGTCACCGGCGGCAAAGCCATCGACGAACGCTCGAGCGGCCCGGGTGAAAGGCGCGCCAAAGAGATTGTTGGAGGCGAAGACCATCAATTGAACAAAGGCGATGTCATGGTCATTCCTAATGGCATTCCACATTGGTTCAAAGAGGTGAACGGGACATTCCTTTATTACATGGTGAAGGTGAGCAAGTAGTTCGAAACGCGGCCAAGTGACATTCAAGGCGTTGGCGCAAGCCCGAGGCACAGCCCAATTACTTTTGGCCGTTCAGCAGCCCAAACTTTTGGATGGCTGCAAGTGTCTTTTCCGGCGTTTCCTGAAGAATGACTTGCCAACCTCGCGCAGCTCCGGCCTCGACATTTTCCAATCGATCATCGAGGTAAAGAATGTCGGGACCGCGCTTGCCGGCCATTTTTTCGAGGGCCTCGTAGACCTTTGTGTCGGGCTTCATGGAACCCACTTCATAAGAGAGGATGTAGCCGTCAAAATTGCTGAAAAATGGAAAGTTTTGCCTGATATGGGTAATGGCGAGGTCGTTTGTGTTGGAAAAAATGTAAGTGGGAATTTGTCCCTTCCGCAGGCTCTCCTGTAACGCAACCATCGGGGTAATTGGAGTGAAAATGTCCGCGAAAAAGCCGCCGAATTCCTCAATGTCCCCGCGATAACCTGTCGCCTGGCAGACGGCGCTAAAGAATTGTTCCCGAGTGATTAGGCCGGTTTCGTATTTGAAGAGCAGGGGAGATAGAGCGATGAATTCGTGGATTTTTTCCGCCAACATTTTGCCTCGCGATGCAATCTTGCGAGCGGCGATGCTGTAATCAAAATCGACTAAAACTTTTCCCAAATCAAACACTACCACTGACGGTCTTTGAACTTTGCTCATTAAATCTTATTCTAACACGTGATTTATCTGACGCATCTCACTTTAGTTCGCGTCTTCCTTCAAGAGCGCGACTCAGAGTTAACTCGTCCGCAAATTCGAGGCCGGTTCCTGCGGGCAAGCCATGCGCTATTCGCGTAATTGAGAGAGCCGGGCGGGCCAATCGCCTGGCCAGGTAGAAGCTGGTTGCATCTCCTTCGACGTCTGTGCCGAGTGCGATAACGATCTCCTTGATCGGCTCATTTGAAAGGCGTTTCTCTAATGCGGCAATTCTGAGGTCTTCGGGTTGAACGCCATCTAAAGGAGAAATCTTTCCGCCGAGAACATGATACTTGCCACGAAAGGTACCCGATTTTTCGATGCTGATAATGTCCACGGGCCGTTCGATGACGCAAATCAACGAGCTGTCCCGGCGAGCATCGGCGCAGATACCACAGGGGGAGTTCTCTGTCAGCGCGCCGCAAACGTCACAGAGTTTGACTCGGTCTCGCGCGCTCAAAATGGTTTCCGCCAGTTGCTTGACGGAGCCGGCCTCGGCTTGAACGAGGTGCAGGGCTATTCGTTCGGCTGAACGCGGACCGATGCCAGGTAGCTTGTTGAGCCCGGCGATAAGAGACGCAATGGCTTCGGGCAAAACGGCCATCGGCTTAGGAAGGGTGAGGCGTGACGTGTGATGCGTGAAATACGAATCGTGTCATCACATCAAGCCCGGCAGGCTGAAGCCGGCTGTGGCCTTGCCCATCTCGGCGTTGGAAATTTCTTTTGCCTGATTGAGCGCCTGGTTGGCGGCGGTCAGGATCATGTCTTCGAGCAATTGAGCATCGGAGGGATTGATGGCCTGAGGGTCGATTTTGATCGAGGCAATCGAGCCATCGCACTTGGCGACGACTTTGACCGCGCCGCCGCCACTGGTGGCTTCGACGGTGCGCTTGGCCAGCTCGCTTTGGATTTGCTCCATCTGCTGCTGCATTCGTTGCGCCTGCTTCATTAATTTGCCGATGCTGGACATGGTCTTGAGAGGGTTAAATAAGTTAAACAGGTTAAATCAGTGGTGCGTTATGCGTGAGAAGATACTCAATATTGGTTTGGATTTCAGCATTCGCTTTTCGGATTTCTTTACGCGCGCACTTCGACGATTTGGCCTTTGAAGATTTCGAGTGCTTTTTGGATCAGGGGATCGTTTTTGAAATCGTCTTTGTTGAAGGGGACCGGCGCGAGTTTTTCTTTTTGAGAAGGATTTTGGGGCGTGGCCGACCGAGCGGTGGCAACCGTGGGCAACGGTTTAGGAGGGGCAGGTGCAGCTTCCGCGGGTGGAGCATCGTTTAAAACCCGTGGCGTTCCAGCGGGGGCTTCCGCTTTGATAATCTTAATCTGCGCGTTGGAATGCCCGAGTTCCGAAAGCTTGGTTTGAAGAAGTGTGTGGTTCCGCGAGTTGTCAACGAGAGCAATGTGATCCTGAAATTCAGGGTCGAAACCGATTATCAGCAGGTTGTTCTTGAATGAAACCGGATGAGCTTCGAGGAGGTAAGATTTTGTAAATGGACTCGCGCGACCGACTGCTTCGAGCAGATTCTTCCACATCGTTGCGAGAGCGCCGTCGCCGGCGGGAGAAGTTGCGACAGGTTGTTCCTGCATTTCGCTCGCGGTTGGGAGCGGCGTCGCAATGGAATCGTCATCGCTTAACGCGCTGGACTCCGTCCGAAACGGCCTGGCGCGAGGTGGTGAAGCAGGGGCGGGAACAGGAATTGAGACGACGTCGCCGCCCGTTCCTTCGCGCAACGTTTGAAGCTGCTTCAGCACGGAATCGATGCTCATGGCATTGCGAGCTTCGATGGACTTGAGCAGCGCCACTTCCACGAGAATTTTCTTCGAAGCAGCATCGCGCAGCCGCATCTCAGCGTCGGCGAGAACTTCCATGATGCGCGTCAGCCCTTCGGCGGAGGCCATTTTCGATTGTTCCATCAGGGCAGTGCTTTCAGCTTCGGAAACTTCGAGCATGTTGAGGTCGCCGTGGGAAACCTGGAAGATAAGCAAATTACGAAAGTGATTCAGAAGATCTGATACGAGCCGGCCGAGGTCCTTGCCATTCCTGGCAAGGTCATTCAACTGGCGGAGAGCCGGTTCGATTTCGCCGGCCAAAATGGCACGCGACAAATCGAGCAACTGGCTCTGGGCCGTAAGGCCGAACATAGAGAGGACGTCAGATTCTTCAATTTTGTCGCCGCAGAAGCTGATGAGCTGGTCGAGCGTGGATTCGGCGTCGCGCATCGCGCCCTCTGCGCCACGAGCGATGGCGTGAAGAGCCGCCGGGTCAATTTTCACCTTCTCCTTTTTCGCAATGTCGGTGAGATGTTTTGCGATAAGAGAGACGGGAATGCGCCGCAAGTCAAAGCGTTGGCAGCGGGACAAAATTGTCGGCAGGACTTTTTCGGGATCGGTGGTTGCAAACATGAATTTCACGTGCTCGGGCGGCTCTTCCAACGTTTTGAGCAGCGCGTTAAACGCGGCTGTTGAGAGCATGTGAACTTCGTCAATGATGTAGATTTTGAACTTCGAACTGGCGGGCGCGTATTTGCAGGTCTCACGTAGCTCGCGGACTTGTTCAACGCCGTTGTTGCTCGCGCCATCGATTTCGAAGACGTCCAGCGAACGGCCTTCGGCGATTTCCTTGGCCTTTTGGTCGTTTACGTCAAAATCGGCTTTGGGTCCGCCAGAAACGTTGAGTGCTTTAGCAAAGATTCGAGCGATAGTTGTTTTTCCAGTGCCGCGGGGTCCACAAAAAATGTAAGCGTGGGCGATGCGTTTTTGCTCGATGGCGTGGGTGAGTGTTTGGGTAACGTGCTCTTGCCCGACGACGTCTTCGAAGCATTGCGGCCGATATTTTCGAGCTATGACCTGATAAGCCATTTTAATGCGGAGTGCGAAATGCGGAACGGTAAGAATTGGAACCTGATCTCATATTTTCATGCCGCATTCTACGTTTTACATTCTGAATTTAAGAGTGCCAGGGTGACCACGGCAAGAGCAGAGCAAACTACCGTTGCTGCCTTCCGGCCCTGGCGGGGTTCGTAAGTCCACAGTCCATGGGCCCTGGCGACAAGAATATGCCGCAAAGGTATGAGGAGTCCAAGAGGAAATTGGAAACGATCCAGGGTGCTACAAAAGGTGCTACAAAATGCAACACAGGGTGCTACATTCTTCGAGGTCTAAAGTCCGAAGTCGGGGATACCAATCAGCCGTCCATTCTTAAGGCTGACCGCTTCAGGTCGTTATACACAGGGTTGGAAATTCACCTGGAATTTCACGGGAACATTCGGTGCCGCCGGCACGATCGACCCTTCGAGCGAGGCCGTATTTTTGTCTTTGATTTCGTATGTGCCCATATTGACGGCCACACCGGCCTTGGTCGCAGGGAAGGTCTTTTTAGTCCCATTAAATATGAACGTGCCGGTAACGCTGATGTCTTTTGGCGAAGCCAATTTTCCTGTGATTTTCAACTTTTTTCCCACCCCATCTCCGCCGGGTTTTGGTGGTTTCGGTGGGGATTTGAAATCACCATCCTTGTCAGTCTTGTACACGAACTCATCGTCCCAATCTGTGAATGGTATATTAATTTTACAGACCAATTCTATATCCATACAAGTTCCTTCGGTTTTTGGGTCAGTTTTCGCATCGTATTCCGACTGCAAACTTTGTCAAGCACCGGGTGCGCAGGGGTGTGATTGTGATTAAATGTGTCGGGCAGTTTGGTTAGTAACGTGGAAAAGCGGCAGAGGACAGCCGCACTCCAAGACCTCGCGGACTGAATGGCGTGCGAGAAAACGCGCCAGCCCCGAAAGCGTTCGGGGGAGTGCGCCTGTCCTCTGCCGCTTTATTTTGATGGGCAATCGCGGTTCAAACAAACGCGATCGACGTGGCCAGAAATGCCGCCAAAAACTTTTTCAGCTTATTTCGCGGCTTTCTTCTTGGGTTTCGTTTTCGAAGGCTTAGCGGTTTTCTTTGCTGCTCTCGCTGCCACGTTTTCAGCGAACACTTTCTCGATTCGGCGGATATAAACATCCACCGGCAGGCTCGCGACCAACTGTCCTATCACTTCCAGAGGCACATCCTCAAGCGCCTTGAACCGCACGCAACCCCCGCCCATGTCGAACTTCTTGCCCGCGCCCTTCCACGCTTTCTCGAACCAAGCCTTCAACTTCGGATCGCCGTAACAGCACATCAAATAAAAAGCCATGTGGTTCTTTTGCGAGGCCAGATTCACGAACGGCAACGGCACCTTGGGATTGCACTGATACCCCTTGGGATAAATGCTGTGCGGCACCACGTATCCGATCATGCCGTAACTCATGCACTCTTCATAGCCCCTGGGCAGATTCGCGAGAATGACGCCTCGCACCGCGTTAATGGCCTCGCGACGCTCCGCGGGCAGTTCCTTCAAATATTCCTTAACCGTCTTGGCGCTGCTTTGCATATCAATCAGATGTAAAGGCCTAATAGAGTGGTTGCCAGAAGTAATTTCCACTCAACGAGGTAGGGCGGTTGGATCTTCCTTTAGTCTTCAGCCTTTAGCATTGAGCCTTCTTCTCTCCAACCCGCGCCAAATCCACGCAAGCCGAAAAGCGCCCGCACGTTTCGCGGGTAGGGACGACTTCCACCGTCGCCCCAAGTCTCCGAACCTGGTAGGGGTGCGTTCCACCGCGTCCCAAATCAGATTGCTTTCAAAGAATCGGACGACGTGGAAGTCGTCCACCCCCCCTTACCCCCCTCTAGACCCGCAACATCCGCAACATCTCGGTAAATACGAGACGGAAATGAGGTCAGACCCGCAACAAACCCGCAACAAAATGGCAACGGGAGGGGCAACATTTTCGAAAGCTAAAGTCTAACCCCGACTCAAGGCCCTCGGGGCCAGGAGGCTAAAGTCTGAAGTTTGGGACGCCGCAGGCAGTTCCTTCAAATATTCCTGAACGGTTTTGGCGCTGCTTTGCATAATCCAATCCAGCTTCGGTGGCCCACTACCGAAAATCACGAAAGCCGATAAAACCATGCTAAATCCTCGCAAGCCCAAAGTCGCTCGTCCCTAGCGACAATTGCCCCGTCCGGGTAGGACCCTCAATGGTTTTGAATTTCGCTATTCGGACTTTCTTCGGATTTCGGGCTTCGAGTCTCGACTCTTTTCAAATCGTGGATTCGCATTAGTTTATGAACCGGCAGTACCTTATTCGGCTCGATAAAAGCATCTAAAAAATTCCACGATACCAGGCCATCATCGCTTTCTGGTTCGAGGAGATAGGCCGCCAGCAGTCCCAGCGGTTGCGAGGTTCGCACGAAATACGTGCCCGCCTCGAATTGCATTTTCACCTCCTGGGACGTCCCTGCCACTCTTACGTTATCATGCCCCTGAAAGCGACGTGGTGCCCGAGTCACCTTTTCAATCGTGAACGTGTCAACATCGGTCGTGAGCGGCCTGGCAAGTTCTTCAACGACGATCCCGTGCGCCTGAAGTTTCTCCACGATGATGCCCACCCCTTCCTTGTGAGGAATCAAATAAGCGCGCGCGATCGGCACGCTGCGCGCAGCGGCAAACAAACCGTAATCCAACATCTTCACCGGCGTGACCGCATCCTCGACCATCACAGTCATTTCGTAACCTGAAAGCGCGTTGGTTTTTTTGACCACCTGGCCCACGAGGATTGGGACTGGTTTGGGCAGCGCCTTGGGCACGTATTGCACGCCAATCCGGCGTTTTTTGTCATTTCGGCCCAGCGCGATTGTCCGGGCGTCCGCTTCGCTGGTGAGGCGTCTGATTTCGGAACCATTGGCGGCCGAGTATTTGAGAATCTCAGTCACGAACGCTTCGGTCACCGCAATCCGCCGCCGGAAATCGAGGTAGCTGTAGGCCTCGGAAAGAATGCAAAGGCGGTTGCGAAGCCCTACGTAATTGAACCCGACTCGCGGTTGAGGCGAAAACGCGCGCCAGATTTCCTTCGGCTCGCCTTTGGGCTCGCCCGCGTAAATGTCCTGCCTCAACGAAGCTTCGCTGGCGAAGTTCCCGTAATAATAAGTCCGAAAGCCGTAACCACGGAGCATCGCTTTCGTCAAAGCCGGCATCATTTTCTTCCGATGGTATTCGAGCAACGGTCCGTCCCCGGATGGGTTGACTGGCGGCGAGTACGTCAAATGATAACCATGGTAAGAACCGTCCGTGGTGTGAAGGTCCACCGTCAAGTGCGGGTCCCACTCGTTGAAGAGCTGAAGCAGCGCTTTGGTTTCTGAAGCCTCGACCTTTATGAAATCCCGGTTCAAATCCAAACCCTGGCTGTTCTCCCGCACGCCAACCCCGCCAATCGGACCATTTTGCTCAGTTCGATTTGTCAGGCTGATGCGCTCGTTGCCATCGGCGTTGTAGATCGGCGCCATCAACACAATCACTTTGCCAAGAAGCGGGCGGAGGTCCCCGCCGGTCAACCGCTTTGCAATCTCCTGGCAGGCTTCTTTGCCTTCGACTTCACCAGCGTGAATATTGGCCAGGACAAAAACGATCGTCTTACCCGAATCTCGGGCCTTTCGCGGCGTCGTCAGCGGTGGCTCAGAAATGATCACCAGCGGCAACTCGCGCCCTTCATGCGTGCGGCCGAAAGTTTGCAAATGAACCAGCGGGCTCTCCTTCTCGAGACGGCCAAAGAAAGCCAGCACATCCGCATAACGGCTGGTCTCCTGATAATTCGAAAGTTCAGCGCGAGTTTTCAAAGCGTTGACCGTTTCCTGCGCGTGCGACGAAACCGCGAGCAGCAGTGCCAAATTCAGAATTCTTAGAGCAGTAATAAATGCCAATTGACGATAATCATCTTACATCAGCAACAGAGAAATTTGCGTTGAAAGGCGCCGCGTCCTGGTCAGAACTCCTTATAACTTCCTTCTCATCAACACCACGGGCAGTTCCTTCAAATATTCCTGAACGGCAGGCCACGCACAATGACTCAGCTACCACTGGCGGAATAATAGGAAACAACATTCTCCCCGCATTGATACAAATAGTCGTAAGAAATGATTTCAATATGATTGAGGACCGAATTGAGCATCCGTAACGCTTCATGCTGCTTTTCCTCGAAGGACTTGCTTCGTCCGATTATTATTTTCACACATGGACGAAGAACGTTGAACTGATGTTCCTTTTGAAGGACCAGCTTGTAATCGTTAAAGGTCTTTAGATAATGAGCACACTGTCCAATCGTTTTTGAAAGTTCGCTCGACGGATAATAACATTTGTGGCTCTTGTCTAACTCAAGGATGTTGACGTTCGGTTTTTTGAGTTCGATTATGTCAATGAAGCCATCTGTAGTTTGCATCACCAAATCACTCTCAGAATGGATTCCAATTTGCTTATCATCCAGCCTTTCTCAAGTCAATTCCTAGCGTCCACGTATTTTGTTCAATCCAATTTTGGAAAATCTTTTCAGGTTGATTTGCAGCATATGGCGATAGGTCAGGGTGCTTTTTGATATTGGCAACGATGTCGCCAGGGTCCGCCAGATTGAGCATAAGCTTCAGGTGTGCCAATGCCCTCTTATGGTTTGCCTGCTTAATCGAAGCCTCTAAATCCTGAATTTCACCTTGCGAAAGTGCTTGAAGAATTAACTTTAACTTCTCAGTCTGCGGTGCCTTTTCAAGAATGCCTTTTACTAATGTGGCGTCCACTTTTTCAATCGCACTGAGTAAGGCTGCGGAGTCAGTTGATACTTCAATGAACGTTCCAGTCTCAGTCTTGGAGTCATCCGCAATAATTGAAACGCTTTTCAAATGACTGAAAAGTTTCACGGTCTGCTTGTAATTTAGCTTTGCGGAGTAGATGTGTTTAAGGGCCGAGTCGTCAATTACGTAGATAGATAACGACAGAGTGCTTTGGGTGAGCTTATTATTCTCAGTTAGGCCATTGAAACCGACAAAGAGTTTGCTCGTCCCATCAGAGAAGATTTCCTTGTGCATTTGGACGCTCATTATATTTTTACGATTACTCTCTCATAAATTTTCGAATGAGGATTATACCCCGGCGCCAGTTCGAAAGATTGTTGTTCAAGGACTCTGACATTGACGATTTGTTTCACAATGTATTTTCGCCAATCCGGATACGTTGTAGGCTCCGTCGAGACGCCCCCGGTTTTCCAGATATGGGCGTTTATATTCTCGTTCGTATCAATAAAAACGGCGTGTGGATTTCCATATCGTAAACCTACCGCTCTGCCGGTTGCGACATATTCAAAGGTGATTGGCTTTCGTCTCTGAATTGCGTCGGTCAAAAGGGCCAAAGTGTTCATGGCTCATTTCTTTGTGCTATTGTTCGCATTAGTTCTGCCCGTGTTTCTCCTGTTGCATTGGAGAATTGAGAAAAAGAACAAAGTCCATGTGTTCCGCTTTCAACCATTTTGGTGCTGGTTTTATCAACTTAAGCATTTCCTCCGTAAGGACATTTGTTGCGATGGCTATTTGATGCACTGCTTTAGAGGAAGGAGCAGGCGAAGACGGAAGACCGATAGCGGTTATTGTGACTTTCCCGCCAACTTCGGAGACATTAAACGGCCCAAGGTCCGCTTCGTTTTCAAATACTCGAAGCCTTTTGCCGACTAATTCGTTCTTATTCATCATTGAAAGTTGAAGTCAACGCCGACAGCGTCAATCCCTTTTGTGGTAAGTCTATAAATCCTCATGCTGTTCGGAAGCATTGAAAGCAGTTTGGCATCTGTGCGCATATCGAGAAATTGCCTCTCGGTTAAAGAGTCACAACTTTTCATTATCGCGCCATATTCTTTCCCTGTCTTCTGAGAAAGAAGCGAAATGGTTTGTTCTCCGTTATCGTGAACAGTACGCAAAATTATTTGTTCAATCTCAGAGAGTGTTGATGCTGACATGAAAACATAATAGAGCCTTTCTGAACCTTATCAACCGACTCTGGCCACCCTAAATTTTGAACGCCGAAGGCTTACTGGGTGGTTTTGTCGTCTTCCGTGAGTGGCAGAGCACTTTTTGGCTTACTGCTATCCCAGCGCACAGATTACTTCGCTGTTAGGACAGGGAGCGACGTGGACGTATCGTTTCACCACAAATGGTAAGACAGTCCCGGTATCAGTCATTATGGATCGGAAGAACGGGAAAGCACGATTTGAGAACGCGGGTCGGTAAGGTGAGTCGGGCCGGTACGTATCAGCGGCGCGCGGAAATTGGAACGGACTTGTGGAGGCGCGCCGCAAAAAGATATTTTTTGGGGACGCCAACCCCCGGCGGCGAACGTTTGAGATGAAGGTGGTATTGTGCGGCGTTCGTTTTAAACAATGCTCGATGAAATTTTTTCAATATGCCTCCTTCGTGGGCGGCCGCTTATACTCGGCAGAATATGCGAAGGGTGGCTCTGAACCGAAAGTGGCGGCGTGTCTTTTGGATGGTACTGGCTTCACCTGTCGTAGTAACGACAGGCTGCGTGGTGTTTTTTCGAGGGCCCATCCTTCCGCCAGAGCCGCTCCCGGCGTCTCCTATTCTGGACATGCATTGTCACGTGGCTGGGCTGGGAAAGGATGGCAGCGGCTGCTACATTTCGGACCGGCTCGCCAGAAGTTGGAAGTTCGGTTTTTATTTGCGAGGTTTTGGCATCTCTCGTCGCGAGCTGCAGGAAAAGGGCGATTCTCTTTGTGCCGACCGGATTGCCGAGAGGCTGGCCAGCGGTAGCCACGTCGCCCGTGCAGTCCTATTGGCGATGGATGGCGCCGTGGATTCAAATGGCGTGCTGGATCTAAAGCGGACCGAATTCTACGTACCAAACGAGTTTGTCGCGGCGGCGGTGGCGCAGCATACCAATCTCCTGTTTGGGGCGAGTATCAATCCTTACCGCGTGGACGCGATTTCCCGCCTAAATTGGGCGGCGACGAAGGGTGCAAGGTTGGTGAAATGGCTGCCATCGATCCAGCTTATTGACCCGGCGGATGTGCGGCTCGTCCCATTCTACAATCGCATGGCCGAGCTGCGGCTGCCCTTACTGGTGCATACGGGTAGCGAACACTCGTTCACCTGGGCTCGCGATGATTTTGCTGATCCTGACCGGTTGCGTTTGCCATTGAGTCTGGGGGTGACTGTCATCGCGGCACACGCGGCATGGCCGGGGAAGCATGCCGGGGAGCGAGACGTGGAGCGGCTGGCGAGGCTGATGGGTGAATACCCAAACCTCTATGCGGACATTTCTTCACTGACCCAGGTCAACAAGCTTGGAGCGCTGCGCCACGTGCTTCGCCGGGCGGAATTTCGCGGCCGGCTGGTCTATGGAACGGATTATCCGCTGGTAAATATGCCCATCGTGTCACCCTGGTTCTTTCCGCTGGACCTGAAATTCTCGGAGCGATTGCGAATCAGTCGGATCAAAAATCCATGGGATCGTGACGTAGCCCTTAAGCAGGCGTTGGGCGTGCCGGCTGATGTATTTGCTCGATCAGAGGAGCTGTTGAAACGACCGTAACCCGGGTAGGACCCGGCACCTAATGTCCCCAAACTTTGCCCTTATTTTGTCTCCGATAACGTGGAATCATTCATTCATGAAAATGATCCAGTAGACTCAGCGAACAGCAACTGCAGCGAAAATCAGAACCTATGACAGCCGACTCAAAATCGGGTCCGGTAGTTTTTGCCTCATCATGCACCGATCTCTGTTCTCAATCAAAAATCCAAAATCGAAATTCGAAAATCATCAAAAAGATCCCTTTTTCAAAGCAATTCAAAGGCTTTCAAAGAAAAGTTTTGAGCATCCCCCGATTTGATGGACACAGGACAGAAACACAATGCGATCCTCAAAAAACCCCACAAATTTAACTTTCTTACACTTTCTAAAGCTTTTTTATGCATGCTGAAGTGCAATTACACTTTCCTGGTCGACCTCAGCTTGCCCTCCGAATTGCCCTTGACGAAAGAGGTCCAGCCAAATCCAGCCTACCCCACCGACCACTACGAGCATGAGACTGAATCCGAGTATATCCGACTATACACCACCTTACCGGCCTCATCCGACACCGTGAGCTGTGGCCGACTTGATCCTCCATCCGGTATCAAAAGCGAAATGTTGGCGTGCTGCGTCCTCGGGCTCATGGGGAAAAGTCTAAAGGCTAAAGCCGGGGAAGGGAGGGGCGGGGAAGGTGGATTGGGCTGCAGTTGCCGGGGATCTCAGGTTTTGGGATTACGCGAGCTCCGTCCGGTCGAGCACGTACATGGACTTTCGGCCGGTCATGTCCTTTAGCCAGTGCCCCTGCGCGATGGAGGCTTTAAGCACTGTCTGGCAGGCGGGGCACTTGAAGGATAAAAACTGGGGCACTAGGTTGGGAGGCGTCTGCTTCTCCGCCTCGCTGCCTCTGAGTCGGCTACTCTTCTTGCAGTGGGGACAGTGAAATGAGACTGGCAACTCGGGGTCATATTGGCTCACGCGTCTGACGGTACCACAATCTCGCCCGTATCAACAATCAAATGAGTTGGACAGCGGAGTTCAACCACGAATGGACGCGAATAGACACGAATTTCACGGATGAACACAGATTTTAGACCACTAATGAACGCTTATGATCGCTCATCAAATTAACCCGCACCTTTCGAGTTTCTGTAAGACTTCAGTCTTAATTTCACCTTGCATCCAATGCGCAAATCCATTGGTTTCGGACACACATCGCAACCGCAATTGGAGTATAACCTGCTATTGCACCCTGATGGGCCAGGGAAAAATGAGGGTTTGGTTGAGGGCGAAAGCGTCCTGGGCCCAGTTCGGAGCGGTCGGGGCATTGGCGTTGGCGATGCCGATGGGAGGCGTTTCCGCCGACGTGGTCTCGATCTGGGGCGGCGCGCGGGGCACGGTCATTCTCAAGTCTGACGGCACGGTATGGACGTGGGGTAGCGATGCGTTTGGCAAGCTCGGCATCAATACCACCACCGGACGCTCGCTCGTGCCGGTCGAGGTGCGCGGAGCGGGCAACATCGATTATCTTCACTCCGTCACGGCCATAATGGGAGGCGAGACGCACAACATGGCCGTGAAGTCTGACGGCACGCTCTGGTCGTGGGGATATAATTTCGTTGGCGAATTAGGTGACGGAACTACGAATGATGCCGCCATACCGATACAGGTCGGAGTCAATTCCGTTCCGCCGCTGATCGGCGTGACCAAGCTCGGCGGACGGACCTATTTCAGTCTCGCGGTCAAATCCGACGGCACCATTTGGGGTTGGGGCATGAATAGCTCGGGACAGATGGGCAACGGAACGATGGGCGCAAATGTGCTCACGCCGGTCATGGTCAGTAATTCGCAGCCGGGCCAGGCGGTGAATAATCCCTTGCAGGTCTCGTGCGGTTACACTTATGGCGTGGCGCTGTTGACGAACGGCACGGTCTGGACCTGGGGCACAGGAGGTCACGGTGAACTGGGAGCCGGGACGAATACGCAAAGTTTGCTCCCCATCCAGGTCCCCGGCCTCTCGAACATCACCGCCGTTTCTTCTGGTTGGAAACATACTCTTGCGTTGAGATCCGACGGCACCGTCTGGGCCTGGGGACTGAATAGCCACGGCGAATTGGGCGATGGAACTGCCATCAACCGTTCCAACGTCGTTCAGGTTTTGAACGTCAGCAACATCGTCATGGTGTCCGGCGGTGATTACAATTCCATCGCGCTTCGTTCTGACGGCACGGTCTGGAAATGGGGCTTGAATGACGTCGGTGAACTCGGCCTCGGCACGAATGACAACGTCGGTGGTGGCCCGGGGGTCGATCTTCTTTCTCATCCTTTTCCCATGCAAGTCACGTTGGACAAATTCGGGAACGGATTCAGCAACGTGGTCAAAGTTTCCAATCGCGACTATCATAATATGGCCCTTAAGGCGGATGGTTCACTCTGGATGTGGGGCGCGAATGACCAGGGCCAATGCGGCGACGGGACCACGAACGATGTCTACCGCCCCTCGCCGGTTATCGGATTGGGCGCGCGCGTCGCGCTGCCTTTAAGTATGAGAAGCAGCGTGCAGCCGGGAGCGGTTGACCTTAGTTGGAGCAGCGCTGCCGGCGAATACTTCACTATCGAATCCACAACTAATCTGTTGAATGGGTTTACGACTGTGGAGCAGAGCGACATATCGGCCACCCCGCCTCGGAACGTTGTTACCGTGCCGGCCATAAATGGAAATCGCTACTACCGCCTGAGGTTTTAATTCCTGGGACGGGTGATGCGTGATGCGTGAAAAGTTTTGAATCGCGCCTGCTTTCCTTCTTTGAAGTTCTGAGGCTGTCTGACTACTGTGCGCGCCGTGTTAGCGGCGTTCCTGACAACTATTTTGTTTTCGATTTCGGTGATTAGCGGTCATCGCTCGGCGAAGCTGATCGGCGGAACGGAAGCGAACTTCTGGCGACTGACGTGTGCGACGTTGTTTCTCGGCATTTGGGCGTATGGATTCGGAATTGGGCTGGAAGGGAATGCGTTTCCGCTGTTTTTGGTGAGTGGGATTGTCGGGATTGGAATCGGGGATGTGGCGCTGTTTCAGGCGTTGCCAAGGTTGGGGTCGCGCCTTTCCCTGCTGCTGATTCAATGTCTGACGGCGCCTTTTGGCGCGCTGATAGAGTGGCTGTGGCTGGGGACGAAGTTAAGCGCAACGCAGATTCTGTGCGGGGTGACGATCATTGTCGGTGTGGGAATTGCGCTGGCACCGGCGAAGCATCTGAAAATCGGACGGCGCGAGCTGGTTATTGGAACTTTGGCTGCGCTGATTGCTGCGCTGGGAGGGGCATGCGGGGCAGTGATGAGCCGCAAGGCGTTCGAGATTTCGCATATCAATCACGAGCCGATCGATGGGGCGAATTCCGCGTTTCAACGGATCGTGGGTGGATTGTTGTTTGGCGGAATCTGTCTGCTGATTGTAAAGCGACGCGAATTTCGCATTCAAGCGCGGGCACCGAAGAGTCTTGTGAGTGAAGTGTCGAAAAAGAAATGGCGCGGGGTTTGGCCCTGGGTGCTTTTGAATAGTTTGGCCGGGCAAACTTTCGGAGTGAGTTGTATGCAGCGGGCGTTTGAGACGACGCCGACGGGGATTGTGCTGCCGATCATCGCGACGACGCCGATTGTGGTGATTCCGTTCAGTTACTTGATTGAAGGCGAGAAGCCAACGGTTCATTCGATTGTTGGGGGGGTGATAGCGGTCGGAGGAGTTGTGGCGTTGGCGATGACGCGATGATGCGGGAGGCGTGAACGAGAAAATCCGAATCTCGAATGTCGAAATCCGAAGGAAGTTCGAAATGAGATATTTCCAGAAAAGGCGCAAAGCGGTTCGCGGGGACGCTCGCCCCACCGCGTTAAGTGGAAATTACTTTTGGCAAATCTTCGAAACATGAGAACTTGCATGGATATGAAAACAAATCGTTGGTTAAGCCTGGCACTGGTTACGATGGCTGTTAGTCTCGGGACGGTTGAGTTTATGGGTTGTTCAAGCGACCAGCCGGCTGCGAAGAACGAGAAAGCAACAAAGTACACCTGCCCGATGCATCCCGAGGTTGTCCAAGATAAGGCGGGGGATTGTCCCAAGTGCGGGATGAAGCTGGTCGAGAAGAAGTAAAATCGATTTGGCGCGGGGCGAGCCTGGTTTGGCTGGACGTCGGCCTGTTTTCGCAGCGATTCGCGCGCAGATTTGGGAACGGAATAGGATCGCCGAAGGTCAACTAAGGCCAATCGACATAGACGTGCACGCCGGGGCGGTTAGTCAGGATCGTATAAGCATTTAATGCGGCGGGTGAGGTGAGGAAGCCGGCGTTGTGAGTTAGATTTACAAATTGCAAGTCGGGGCACGATTGTAGGTCTATCACGATCTGATCCAGGACGTCGGACGACAACTTGTTGTTCTCGGCTTCGAAGTCCTGAAGACCCACACAGCCGGTAACGACGAGATTTGTAAGACTGTTATCATAAGCCCACAAGATAAACATATTTGATTGGCCAGTGAAATCCGCGGAAGTGTAAGCATTTCCCCAAACCTCGACGTCGGTGAGATTGGTGGAGACGAAGGAGAGATGGCCGCTTTGATTGTCATGCCAAATCCAAGGCTCCTGCAACGAACAGAAGTTGGTCATGATGTCCTGAAAATGCTGGGTGATATTGTGGTTTTCTCGAGTGCAGAAATGCCAGATTTTCGGTCCCGTGCCCGCGCCAATGGTGACGTTGGTAAACGTGTTAAGTGCCGCGCGGAGATCTTCGAGATTGGGGTCGCCCGATACATCCAGGTCCGGGAGATTGCACGCTTCAAAACAGACGCGTTTGAGGGAAGGCAGGTTGGAAACGACCGCCGCTTCAAGATTGGTGCAATGGAAACATTCGATGGCTTCGAGGCTGGTGAAACCGCTGAAATCGAGGGTGTTGGTGATTGGATTATAGGAAGAGGCCCAATAGCGCAGGCCGGTGAGCGGATAAGGGAAAAAGACAGCGCTGACGTTTTGTTGCGGGCAATTAGTGCTGAGTGGTGTTCGAGGCTCGCCGTTGTCTGGGCCGTCGGACCCGTCGAATCCGATATTAATGGAGGTGAGGACGCCGTTGGGATAAGCGGTCAGCAATTGCGGGCGACTGGCGCGACCAGGAAATTGTTTGGTGATGTTGGTGCTGGAAGAAGTGGAGTTGTCTGACCAAAGCCAGCGGAAAATGCTCGCCGGGCTGGTGTCATAGCAGACTTGAGGGGCGAATGCGCTGCCAACGGTTTGAAACTGGATGATGTCGCCTTGAGTCTCGCCGAAGTGGACCTGGCCGGATTGGCTTGTGCCGAGAAAGTTGCCGGTGCCGCGATTTTGACTCTGCACGATAACACCTCCGAATGGAATCGTCTTCAGGGAGATGGGATCGGTGACGCTTCCGCGAAAACCTCCAGTGGCGAGAGTGATGGTCATGCCGAGTTTGTTGCGGTCTAAATTGTTGACGCGACTATTGGCATCGAGCAGGACGTGATTGGTAATGCTCTGTGATAAGTTGCCTCCATCAAATGTGACGGCGCCGCTGCTGAATTCCAGTACGCCAACTCCCTTCGGCGGTTGGTGATAGACGAAGCCATGAATCTCTGTTTGGTTGGTAAACCCGGCGGAATAGTATTTGGCTGCGGGGATGACCGGCTTAATCCAGTTCAAGCTGCCGGTGAGATCGGTTTCGTTGGAATTGGTGAAAGCGACCCAACTGACGAGCGAACCGTGGCCGCTGTAAAGTGAAATAAACAGCGGCCAGAGTCCGTTCGTGGAGAGCGAGGTTGATTGAGTGATCTTCGTGCCGTCGGCCAAGGAACCAGCGAGACTAATCCGGCCTGCAGTGGTCACTGTGACAGTGCCGTAGCCATCGGCCGTTGGTAATGCAGGAGAGTTGTTTGTGGCGGGAATGATGATCGTGTAACGGCCAGCTTGAGGAGCCAAGAGCGATTTGCCGTCGAACGCAGCGCGGTCGCCCGCGAGACTTGCCAGCCACGAGCCGTCGCTGACGGTGCCGGTGATGCAATCCGAGGAAGCGTTCCATTGCAGTTCGACGGCGAGCGACTGAGTCTTCGAAAAGTACGCCTGGGCCTTCGCCACGCCGTTAGTGAAAGTGCCGCTGAGGGAAGCGCGGATGCCGCCGATTTGTAGCTTTCCACTGAACGCGCCGCTGCCGGTTGAAGTGACGGTGAAAGAGCCAGAATTCTGGAGGCTTACGTCAGTGGTGGACAGAAAAAGGCCGTTGTAAGTGCCTTTGGCGGGCTGTGCTTGAATTGGCGACACTAACACACAGCCAGTCGCCAGCACTAAAAGGCCCAAGAGTTGCATTCGCGTAATTGTCAGTCATCGTATAGTAGGTGGTTACCTACGTTTTGGAAATGTCGGCGATTGCGGACAATTTGCCAGGAATTGTACGGAGGCTTAAAAGTCTCCAGTCGTGCATGAAGGACTTTTATACCAAGTAAACGCGGGAATTTGCCAGGCATGCAACGTTTTGTGGCGCAAAGAAACGATTGCGGCCCGGCGAGGGAACAGGCTAGATTTGCGCCATGGTTCACGCTGTGCTCAAGCCCGGCGCGGCGGGCAAGGCTTCCTCGGTGCATGATGAGTATGTTAAAGGCTACCGAATTGCCCTGCTGGCGCGCCTGTTGGATGAGAAATTTGCCAGTCTTTATCGGATGGGCAAAATTCACGGCGGCGTTTTCCTTGGTCGCGGCCAGGAGGCATTGAGCGCCGCTGTGGGTTTGGCGCTGCAGAAAGGGGATATATTTGCACCGCTCATTCGCGACCTTGCGGGAAGGCTGGCGTTTGGGGAGCCGATGTTGGATTCAGTTCGGACGTATTTCGGATCGCCTCTGGGCCCGATGCGCGGGCGGGACGGAAATGTGCATCGAGGGAGGCCTCGGGAAGGGTTGCTCGGAATGATCAGTCATTTGGGGGCCATGATCTCCGTAGTAAACGGTTCGCTGATGGCGCATCGGTTCAAAGGGATCAAAGGGACGGTTGGCGCGACGTGCATTGGTGATGGGGCAACTTCAACGGGAGCATTTCATGAAGCGATGAATCAGGCAGCGATTGAAAAACTACCTTTGGTGCTGATTGTGGCTGATAATCAATATGCCTACTCGACACCGACGAGCCGGCAGTTTGCGTGCAGTGCGTTGGAACAGCGTGCGCCCGGATATGGAATTGAAGCTCACTCGGCTGATGGGACGGACCTGGCCGATTGCCTGGCGGTTGTTGGCGAGGCTGTGAAGAAGGCGCGCGATGGCAATGGGCCACAGATGGTAGTGGCCCGATTGTTGAGGCTGTGCGGCCATGGCGAGCATGACGATTCCAGTTATATCGATCCGAAATTGAAGGCGTCGCCGCTCGGACGTGATTGTTTGAAGGTGGCCGAGGCGCGATTGCTGCAGGAAGGATGGGCAGATGCGCAGGCACTCACTGATTGGCGCAATGAATTTGGGAAGCGAATCGAGGAGGCGGTCGCGCAAGTCCAACGCGAGCCGACACCGGATCCATATAAGGAAGATTGGTGTGCGCTAGCGTCGAAACACCTCAGCGAAACTCATGAAGGGTAACTCTCGGTAGATGAGTATTACATACCTGGACGCAATTCGGGAGGCGCAAGAGAAGGCGCTGGCGGAGGACCCGCGTGTTTTTATTTATGGGCAGGACGTGGGGGCATTCGGCGGAGCATTCAAGGCGACGAAGAATCTGGCACAGAAATTTCCGGGGCGCGTGATTGATGCGCCGATCAGCGAGGATGCGATGATGGGTTTGGCGGTGGGTGCGGCGATTGGCGGGATGCGGCCAATTATTGAAATGCAATTTGCGGATTTTTCGACGGCGGGATTTAACCAAATCGTCAACCAGGCAGCGACGTTGCATTGGCGGATGAGTGTGCCTTGCCCGATTACGGTGCGGTTGCCGTGCGGAGGGACTTCAGGCAGCGGACCTTTTCATAGCCAGAGCATGGAGGCGATTTATGCGCATTATCCCGGATTGGTGGTGATGACGCCTGCGACTGTGGAAGATGCGTACAGTATGTTGCTGGAGGCGGTGGCGATTGATGACCCGGTTATTTTTTGCGAGCACAAATATCTTTATTATCATTTGAAAGCCGAAAAGCTGCCGACTGAGGCAACACCGGTGGGAAAGGCCCGGATTGCGCGAGCCGGGCGCGACATGACGCTGGTAGCTTACAGCGCGATGGTGCACGAGGCGTTGGCGGTTGCGGAAGAATTGGCGACGGAAGGGACCGAAATTGAAGTGGTGGATTTGAGATCCGTGAAGCCGTTGGATACCGATACAGTCATGGCGTCGGTGGCGCGAACGGGACGATTGCTGTGCGTCGGGGAGGCGTGGCCGTGGGGAGGCGTGACGGCGGAGGTGATAGCGCGAGTGGCGAGCGAAGGGTTTGGATTGCTGGATGCAGCGCCGCAAAGATTAAACGCGAAGGATACGCCCGTGCCGTATCATCCTAATTTGTGGGCCGCGCATCGGCCAACGGCGCGAAGTATTGCGGCGGCAGCGCGGCGACTATTACGCGTATGAATAAAAACTGGAGTACCGGAGTGGTGGAGAATTGGAGTGGTGGACGAATGTCCAGAACGCGAGTTATTTTATCAGGCTCCAGGACTCCAGGACTGCGTTACTCCGTCACGGCCATATAGCTTATGCCAGCGATTCCCATCATCATGCCACAGCTTGGCGAATCGATCGCCGAAGCGACGGTTGTCAATCTGCTGGTAAAAATCGGCGACCATGTCGAGACCGATCAGGACATCATCGAAGTGGAGACCAGCAAAGCGACGATGAATGTTGCGTCGCCATGCACCGGCCGCGTTGAGAAGTTGCTGGTGAAGCTGAATGAAAGCTACCTGGTTGGCGCCGTGCTTGGATATCTGGAGGCGAGCCAGGAAGATGCCGCGCGGTCAGGTTTGGACACACCTGCGCCGACAAAAGAGGAATTCGAAGGCGACCAAGACGGTAATGGCAAGACACAAACCGATGCTGCTCGAAAGACGGTTCAGCCGACGGTTCGCGGGCTTCCCGTGCCGGCAAATGCAAAGGGCGCGAGCTACATGTCGCCGCGGATGAAGGCACGAATGGTGGAGTTGGGATTGAATGCCGCGGACCTCGCCGGTCTCGCTGGAAGTGGCGCGGCCGGGCGGGTGACGATCCAGGATTTCGAGAAATTCATCGCGAACCTTGAAAAACACAAACTGAGCCAGGCTTCCACGATGCGGGTAGCAGTGGCGGATGCGATGCGGCGCAGTTGGACGCGGCCCCTGGCGACGGTCGCGCTGCCGGTGTGTTTCGATCCGTTGCTCAATCACCGCAAAACGAGCAGTCCAAAACCGGGTCCGGCGCTGTACGCTTTGCGCGCGCTGGCGGTGGCGTTGGCGGAGAACAGCGCGCCGGCGGGAAGATTGATTGGAAATAAGATTGTGCATCCATCTTCAATTGACGTCGGTTTTGCTGTTGAAGCTGAGGATGGGGTGCTGGTGCCGGTCATTCGCAATGCTGACAAGCGAACGTTGAAAGAGTTGGTGGCGCGCTACGATGAATTGATTCAGTTGGCGCATCAGCGCAAACTGCCGGCGGACGCGACTGGCGGATCGATTGCAACTGTAACAAACTTTGGCACGTTTGGATTGACCTGGGCTACTCCGATTCCACTTCCTGAACAGACAATCGTGCTCGGGATGGGCGCGGCGCGGCGCGTGCCAAGTTGGGACGCAGCCAAGGGCCAGTTTGTGCCGGTGATGGAGGCGAATGTGACGCTGAGTTTTGACCATCGGGTGCTGGACGGCGGCGCGGCCGGGCGTTTATTGGCACGAGTCGCTGAGTTGCTGGCGAGCCCGGAGAAGCTGTGATCTGCGGTAAAACGTAAAACGTAAGGAACAATGCGCGTAAACGCGGTTCAAAAACTCTGCTGCATCCGGTGAAAGGCGCGGCCGATTTCGAGTTCGCTCGAAGGCTCAAAGGTTCGGCAAAACTCATTGAACGGTGATCTCGTCCCTAACCCATCGCACGCGGCGCGGACCGAGCGGTGAACCGAAAAGGTCTTGACGAACGCAACAATACGCCTTGTGAACGGAGCCTGTCGGGTCCAAGTAGATTGCCCGAAATGGAATCGAATGGTTAGGCGCCCACCAGGCGAATATACACCACCAAATGCGAATAGGCCGACAACCGCGCTCACACAAGTCACGTTTAACGGCCTCTCGTTGGAACATGGCGACCAAAAACCACTGCAGGAAGACGACGCCAAGCGCTATGGCGATTAAGAAATAAGGCTTCGCTTCGTCGCTTGTTGCAATGATTTGCATAAGCGTATTTCCTTTAAACGTGATTAAGTTATCATGCTCACATCCAACCGACACTGCAATTGGTAATGATCACTGCTTGTCCTTTAACTCTGAATATAGTCGGTTCCAGTAATTCACTGCCTGAGCATGATCCTTGTACGAAATCCAAATCATGTTTTCTGCGGGATTCGGGTCTCCGCCAAACACGATAGGCTTTACGTACCACTTCACCTTGCCCTGAAATCTGCTGTCAACCTGTAATCTGCTACAGTCAATTTCAACCGCCCATTCCTGTTTCCTTTCCTCAGCGATAGGCACGGTTGGAACCCGATATACTTTCTGCGTCTCGCAGGCCTGTACTAGAAAATCATCCCACCTCAACCATTCCAAGAAGACTGTGACGAGGCAGGCGCAAGTCAATTTCGTAAGCCTTTTGCTTTTCTTCAAGTTCGCCGCCCTCAAAGAGGATCACGTATTCACTACCATACCAACCTTCTTTCATATTCCAATTTCTATGCCGAAGATATTCGAACAGATTGCATAAATCGAAATGAAAATCGACTGTTCCCTGACTCAGACCGCAGAGTAATAGACCAGGATCTGATTACTGGATAACCTTCTGCGATGATTTTCGGTGCCCATTGTTCAACTGCTGGTGGAGTACATATGGCTTTGAAGAGAGCCAAATCGATTGGAGCAGAAAGTCTCCAACTTTTTGTTAAAAACAATATGCAGTGGGTTGGCAGGGCGCAGACACCACAGGAGTTGGCGCTGTACGCAAATGAGTTGGCAGCGAATTCGTTGAAGTCGGTATTCGGGCATACGGGTTATTTAATCAATTTGGGCGCGCAGCCATCGGAGAACCGCGACCGTTCGATTGCGTCATTAATCCAGGAAATCCAGTTAGCGACGGCGCTGGGGCTCCCGTTTTTGGTAATGCATCCAGGCGCGCATTTGGGAACCGGAGAACTGGCAGCGACGCGGCAAATCGTCGCGGGATTGGATGAAGTATTTGCGGCGACGCGACGGTCACTGGTTCGCATTGCCCTGGAAAACACCGCAGGGCAGGGGAGTTGCCTGGGGCACAGGATTGAGCATCTTGCGGCTGTGTTCGATGGTGTGAAGAAGCCGGAGCGCCTGGGCGTTTGCCTGGATACGGCGCATTTTTTTGCGGCGGGCTACGACATTCGTTCGCAAAAGGGCTGGGAAGCTGCGATTGGCGAGGTGGAGAGGCTGATTGGATGCGAGCAGATACTCGCCTTTCATCTGAACGATTCGAAAACCGACTTAGGCTCGCGTGTTGATCGGCATGCCCATATTGGACAGGGCAAAATTGGGAAGGAAGGTTTCAGGCATATCGCGAACGATGCACGTTTTGCGACGCGTCCCGGTTGCCTCGAAACGCCGAAATCGGACGATTTGCACGAAGATCTGGAGAATCTAAAGCAACTTCGAGAGTTGGTGAAGCGCGAGCGAAGAGTAAAGTAACGTTAGTCTCACTTCAGCCCCCAATCTTCTTTCGCGCTGTAGCCGCCGACGCAAGGAAGCGGGCTAAATTGGGGCGACTCGGTCCGCCTCTTCACATCGGCGGCTGCTTGGGGTGATCACCCTATTGTCGGTAAAGAATGGTGGAGTATCGTGGCAACGGTTCCTTGTAATGGTGGTTAGTTAGGTTCAGGCGGCCCTGAGTGGGGCCGCCTTTCTTTTGTGGCGGATTACGGGAGCAGTTGGACCCGATAAAATCGCGTCATTGCCGATTGAGTGGAATCGATGGCGCTCATGGAGGAGTTTGTCGCCAGGATGTCGGGAGGAATAGGAATCCAATTCGCATCCAGTTCTACATTGTACAGTAAGCGATAAGTTTGTCCGGTAACGGCAGACCAGGAGATCGTCGCAATTCCGTTCGTGACCGTAATGGATTGGATAGTCGGTGGAGGGACTGGTTTGGAGGCAGTCACAAATACCGTGAAAGAATTCGTGGCGCTCAGGGCGGGCACGCCGTTGTCGGTGACAACGGTTTCAAAAATATTGGTGCTTGGAGCTTGCGCATGTGTCGGTGTCCAGGAAATTACTCCAGCAGGTGAGATTTCGGCGCCTGTAGGCCGGCTTAATAGTAAATACGCGAGTGTGTTGGTTGGAAGGTCGGAGTCCGTGGCCGTATTAGTGACGACCAAAGTTGTGAGTTCGGCGATCGTCACGTTTGTTTGAGCCGGCAGCACCGGTGCGGAATTAATTTCATTAACTGTAACCGTGAAAGTATTGGTCGCACTGAGGGGCGGTATGCCGTCGTCTGTGACTACGGTTGTGATCGTGTAAACGCCGGGCCCATCGGTTTCAGTGGTCGGCCACCTAATCACGCCGTTTGCGTCGATTGTGGCTCCGGCCGGGGCAGAGAGGATGAGATAGGATAAAACGTTGGCGGGGATGTCCGAATCTGCCGCGGTGTTTGTTACCAGCAAGGTGGTCTGCTCGGCAATCGTGAGATCAGCCTGAATGGGCAAAACTGGCGCGCTATTGACTTCCAGGACCGTAACCGTGAACCCATTCGTCGCGCTGAGCGGCGGGGAGCCGTTGTCGGTTACGACG
>Ga0193709_1000068_pt1 | contig 46195 bp, 72 predicted proteins | sample H3c2metaG_FD_160571 | JGI IMG/M metagenome (GOLD analysis project Ga0193709, IMG submission 160571) | Soil microbial communities from a riparian zone of the East river system, Colorado, United States - H3c2 | ecosystem: Environmental > Terrestrial > Soil > Riparian zone | place: USA: East River...
TTGGGCGCGGCAGTCGGCGCCGTACCGACCTTGGTCGGCTCGACCTACAGTTTCAGCGTCTACGCGTCCGGATCGGGAAACCACAAACTAACGATTCAGCCCTACGACATCACCGGAGCCGCGCTGACCCCCTACGTGGGTCCGGCGGTCGCTTTGACCGGAGTGATGCAGCGGCTGTTCGTGGACAACTGGGCCCCTCCGTTGACCGCCGTGAGCCTGTCGGCCGGACTGCAGGCATTCAGTACCACCGCGGTCACCACTACCGGCTGGCAGTTGGAGATTGACCAGGCCCATTCGGTCTGGGGCGTGGGCGCTGGGTGTCCAACGGTGTTGGTGGTCGGGCTGACCGAGTCGTACCCATACGTAGACCGAACCACCAGTACCCTATCGCTGCAGGAGGTCTGACCGTGCAGTTTCCGCCCGCGACCGCGCCGGACCTGGCCGCCGCGTTGGCTCCGGGGCAGGTCCGGCTGATCAGAGCCAAGCTTTTGTTTGATTGGAATCGAGACGGACTATTCACTCACGCCTACTCGGACCTGTCGGACTGTTTGACCGATTACACCTTGGATCGACAACTGACTGGTAACCTACCCACCGACGTTACTCTGGTCCAGGGCTATTCGGCGGCCACGCTGGACCTGACGTTGGCCGGCACACCCGCGTTTACGGGGGCGATCGGGGTAGTGCCCCTGTTCTTCAAATTCAACACCGCCAGTCCATTTTGGACGACAGTCTCCGGCGTGACCGCGCCAATCATCACCGAAGGTGTTCCGGTCACGTTGGACTTGATCGTTACGATCCCGGCCACCGGGACCATCTACACGATTCGGCGGTTCACGGGTAGAACTCGAATTTGCGAGCCTCAACGCGCCGGAGGAATTGTCAAGATCTCGTGCCTGGACCGGGCCGCCAGTCTGGCGTCATTGCTAACTTTACCGGTGGTGGGAATAGACGGGGCCGCCATCACCACGCACCACCTGACCACCGCCACGCTGGTACCGGCCAGCGTCCAGACGCAGCCTTACCTGAACGCGGCTGGGGCGATCGACTACGCACTACGCGCGTCCGGTGTGCACGTGGGCCCGGCGCCGCATCCCACCGCCTCGATCAGCATGCCGATGACGGGGACACTGTGGCCCGAGGTGGGGGTCTCCAACTTCGCCGGTCTTCCCATGGGCGGCCAGTCTACGATCAACAACGAACCGCCGGCTTGGCAGAATGGGAAGTATGGGCCTGCACCTGCTCCCACTATTCAATATTTCTCCCAAGTTCCCCTGATACCTACTGCGGCTTTTGACACGGTAAGTCTCAGCTCCCCCGGAACCCCCTACTCGGTCGGAGTAGGGTTCTGGGTCTACGGGCCCCAGCCGATCTATAACGAGTCGCAGTCGGTCTACTTGGGGGCTTACGGGTACGTGACTGTCGCTAGCTCGACCGGTGGTCTGGGTGGCCCGATCACCTTCATTCTGTCCCTCGCCCCGGACGGGCTGGTCCGCGGTGAACTGGCCGACGCCAACCACAATTACGACGTGATTGTCGTAGGCAACCCCGGCGCACCCCTGTCCGCCGGGTGGCATTACGTTGCGGCGGTTATGACTTTTTCGGGAACCGACGCCGTTTGCACCTTTTTCATCGATGGCACCACCCTACCGGCCCGCAGTTTCTTTTTCGTAAACATCAACCAGAGATTCGAAACGGGGGTTGCGCCCTGGACACTGGGCGGTGGTACCCTCACTCAATCCAGCACTCACGCGCATTTTGGTACCTTTTCGGCGAAAAGCGTGCCCGATGGCGTGACGGCCGTTAACCAGTTTTTCTCCGAATTGATTCCGGTCAAAGTGGGTTGTTCTTACAACGCGGATGTCTGGGTCTGGTTCACTTCCGCCGTTACGGCGAACTATTCGACTTCGATCTCTTGGTTCAACGCCGATGGTGCCTTTCTCAGCACTTCTGTCAATTTTGTATCGGTGCCGGCGGCCACCTGGACCAACGTGGTAAACGGTTTCACCGCGCCCGCAGGCGCAGCTTTCGGCGCGTTGGCGCCCGAATTGCAAGGAACGCCGTCTGCGGCGCAGATCTGGTACCTCGACGATGCGTTTTTGATCGCGAACGGTTTCGGTCCGGTCGGATCAGTTGGCGTCCCGACCAACCAACTATGTGCCTTCGGGATCTTGATGCCGATGCAATACGGCCAGATCTGGTCTTACCAGGGCGATGCGAGCTTCATGACCGGCGTAAACACCTGGCCCAAGGACCCGCCGACAACGGTCACCCCCCATCACTTGGGCGTATCGTTGAACAACCTGACCAACCTGCCCAACGTGCTGAACACCGACGCTTGGGGCTTGATCAAGGACGTTGCGGGGGCCGAGCTGGCGGTGGTGTTCTTCGACGAGTACGGCAGTTTCCAGTTCTACAACCGAACGGATCTGAAGGGCTTTTTCACTTATCCTCTCGGATCGACCGCCTCGACCGCACCGCAGTTGACCATTGACCAGATGACCGATCTGGGTATGACCGGGGCGATCGACGGGGTGCGCAACATCATTGGCTGGCAATCCACCAGCGCTGAGACCTGGTTCCAGACCGTCTGGGCGCCTGCATCTTACAATACGCTGGACGTGTCTCCGTTCTCCACTCTGGTGGTGCCGATCGCCGACTCGACCGTCCAGGAATTCGATACCGATTGTGTTTTCTTGGGGGATTTCACCCCTGACCTCTGGACCCAATTCGGGCTGGACAAGGGTTGGTACGCCATCCGGACCGATACCGGCGCCGCGCTGGGCACGGTCCGGGGCGGTAACAGCTTCGGCGGGGTCACGGTCACCATCAGCACCGTACTGGGCGGTCGGTTCGCCACCCTATCCATCCAGAACACCAACGCCTACACCGTTCGGTTCAGTTCCCTGCCGTCCGGTGGCGGCAACGGTTCGCCGAGCCTACGGATCGGGGGTTACAAACTGATCACCGATCCGGCGCAGTCCGGGCTGGTGGCACACGCCGGTAGCCGTGTGACCTACGGTGATCAGACCTTGGACTTGGGCGGCAGTTCCTGGGTTCAGCTCCCCTCCAGTGCTCAGACGATCGCGCAGTCGATCTTGGCCGACACCAAGAACCCGATCCCGATAATGCAGCAGATTCCCATCGTCGGGGACCCTCGAATTCAGTTGGGTGACGTCTTTCCCATTACTGACCCTGGGTACGCCGGGACCCGGTTCGTCGCGGTGATAACTGCCGTCCACGAGACCTTTACCGCTGCCCAAGGCGGTGCAGGCATCTCTGCGGCCGGCGCGACCAGCCCGGCCGGCACTCAACACGGCCAAGGACTGTCGACCGACCTGATGTTGGCGCTGATCAGCCCGCCGGGGGCTTGGATTCTGGGCGATCCGGTTTGGGGTGTACTGGGCACCACCACCCAACTAGTGTAGAGGTGCCGGTATGGCCACTGCTCCGAACGCGATGACCACTTTCACCGAGCCGATGATGGTTCACGCCACCGATCTGAATCCGTTCACGGCGAATATCAACGATCTATATACGAACCAGTCGGTCAACGGGTTCTTTAGCCGATACAGTATGTCCAACAGCGCGGTGAGTACCGCTTGGACGGTCGCCACTCTCGTCCTGCAGGAGGGCACTGGGTTAGGAATCTCCGGGTCGAGTAACCAACTCATTCTTGCTGCCGGCATCTGGGAAGTTTCCTGGAATGTCCAGTTGATCGCGGGGGCTATTGCCACAGGCGTAATAAATCTGTCCACCGACACCACGACGACGTCCTCCAATCCGATCATCGTCTCGGACCTGGCCGGCAACAACGGGATCACGGGCACTTCGGTCACCACCCATATTCGGTCCACTGGAACGGCGGTTTTGTCCGCCAAGATATTCCTTAACAACGCTGTCGGAGTCGGCGCTCCTAATATCGCTCGACTAACACTCATGAAAGAGGCTTTTTCCTAAGGGGGCCGATCATGCCATCGGCACCGCGTCATCGTCTGCAGGTTTCAATCACACTGCTGTGTCTACAAGCGGTAGCCGCGATCTTGCACGCGGTGCCGGGTCTGGTCTACGCCACTCGGGTGGGCCGGACCACCACTCGGGTGGTGGCTTACATTCAAGATCTGGGCCCGTTGTGGGTGTTTGCTTTCGGGATCAGCTCGTTATTTTTGGGCGCTACCCTACTGCGCGGTCGGGGCATGCACTACGGGCATCTGGCCTGCGCCAGTGTTTGGGTGATGTACGCGGTCGCGCTGTGGCTCGGAGCATTGGCAGATACGCCGAAAGGGACGGTGTTTTACCCAACGGTCACCTCAGTTTTAGTCTTCATCCACCTCATCTTGGCTATTAGCTACAACGAAAACGCAGGGGTAAGGGTGAGACAGTGAACGCGAACACGACCGGTGCTCTAGTTTCCGGCCTGTCCGCGCTGTTGTTCGTGATCCTGGCACTACTCACCTTCCGATCCCGGCGTTCCAGCAACGAGGCTCGAGACCTTCGTGCGGTCCGGGCCACCAACGTGGCCGCGCTACGCTGGGCCTACCGGGTGCAGGTGCTGGCGGCAGTGCGCGGCTGGGAGTTGCCACCCATACCCAAAGAAATGACCCCCGAGTACCTGGCGGGTAAAGCCGAGGGTGAAGGAAACCCGGAGCTCGCCCAGCTCGCCCAGCTCGCCAGTGGTCTAATTCCACCCAAGGGACCGATGGGAGAGACCCACCTATGACCGGCCCATCCGAAACGCCAGTCGAGGCGTTCCAGCCACCGACACCGGTTGGCCGCGCCCAGACCGCAGTACGACGCATCCCCGCATGGACACTGTTGGTGCTGGGTGCGCTGGTGGTGGCCGCCCTGATTCCATTGTCGATTTTATTGACCTCGCATGCCAACGTCAGCCAAACCAATGCGGACGCAGCCAACGCCCAGGTCACTGCAGTGAAAAGCCAAGCCGCGCCGTTGGCCGGACAGGTGCAATCGGTCTGCGGTCAGGGGGGCGCGGCCGCTGCGGCGTTGAACAATGCGGGTGCGTGCGCCCAGGCCAGTAGAGTGGTCAGTGTGGTAGCCGGACCGCCGGGACCGTCCGGCTTGCCGGGGGCCAACGGTGTGGCCGGCCGGGGGATTGCCAGCACCCATCTGACGAACGGTGATTTATTTGTGGTGTATACCGATGGCTCTCAAACCGACGTCGGAGCGGTAACCGGTCCGACTGGTGTCGCCGGACAAAACGGCCGGGGGATCTCCGGATCCAAAATCACCGGTACCGATCTGGTGATCAGCTATACGGACGGGACCAGCAGCGACCTGGGTAACGTGGTAGGACCGACCGGTACCGCCGGACAGAACGGAACGGCCGGTCAGAACGGAGCCAACGGGCGTTCGGTCACTTCGGTCATGATCTCGGGCGGCCATCTGGTAGTGGCTTATTCGGACGGTACCGCGCAGGATGCCGGACCGTTGCCGACCGGTCCGGCCTGTCCGACCGGGTATGCACCGCAGACCGCGGTCATCACGGTACCGACAACCGATCCGAACAACCCTCTGGTGTCTGCTACTCAGGTTCCTGGAATCGCGTGCGTACAAAGCTAAGGTCGCTGGTAGTAGAGTGGTCTTACCTATTGGGAAAGGGCATCATGACTCTGACTCTGCGCGAGGAAATCCACCAGACCATTGATCGGCTGGCCAAGCTACTGCACCAGCGTCATGGAGACTCACTTCCGGACGACGCCCAAACTCATTTGGAAAGGTTGCGCAACACGGCAATTCCCGGCGAGAGCACCGACCCCGAGTACAGCACCGACGATCCCGAGTCAACCGCGATCGGCGGTCTACACCCCGATACCGGTCCGGCTACGCCTCCGGTCGCGGACTAGTCCATGTGGGCCTGGGTGGGTACCACCGACCCCAGCGGGTTTTGGTACCTGTTCTGGTCCGGCATTTTTCCGGACGTCACCATCCCGCCGACGATCGTGATCGCGTTGTATGCCGGCTGGCGCCGGCACAACTGCGAGACCCAAGGGTGCCGGCGCTTCGGTCGACACGAATGGCTCGACCCTTCCACCGGCCAGTCTCATCGGCTGTGTCGCCACTGTCATCCGCTCGGGCACCTGACCGCGTCCGGGATCAAGGAGACCCACAATGAGTACGCTTCCTACACCTCCGGTAGCCCCATCAACGCCCCGAAGAGTTGAAACCAAGGTCACCGTCGCTACCGTCGTTACCGGTCTGGCCGGACTGGGCGGTGCAATGTTGAACACCTTCGTAGGCAATTCGGCTCTGCTCGGAGTGTTGCCCGCCTGGGCACAGTTCCTGATCATCACGCTGGCCCCAGCGATCGTGACCTTTCTGACCGCCTACGCGGCGCCGCACACATCCCGTTAGTTATATTACCCTCTTGGTATGGCCGCGATCACACAGCAGCTACCGAAAGGACACCAGCAATGAACGTGTCGGTGCGCGATGGGACCCCGAACCTGTCGGAGCGGATGCACGGGGCGGTTCGGCAGTTGGCGATGGATGGCCAAGCCGGACCGCTCGGACAGTTGGCGGACGATCTGATCGACCTGTGCCTGAAGATCACGCCGAGTTGGGCGACGGTGGTCCCGATCGAGCAGCTCGTTCGCGTTATCAAACGGGATCTACGGGTATGGGGACCGGGCGATGTTACAATGGACCAAGGAGCGGGACCGGGCGGCGCGCTTCGGCGGTAGGGGTAGTTCGGTGGCCCGCACCTCGCGTACTTCATCCTCCGCGAGACGTGCGGGCCATCGGCTTATTCCGAGATCTTAGCCCGAAGCGCCCGCGCCTTATCGACCAGCTCCGCCAATTTGTGACACAGGTCCCGGACTAGGTTCGATTCGGGATCAGGACCGTAGGAAAACACAGTCCGGGGCTGGTTGGGGTCCAACATCAGTCGACTGGTCTTCCAGGTGATCAGGCTGTCGTCGACCCACAGGACGCCATTGGCCGCGTCGCAGAAGTGCTTTTCCAGGTTGTCCAGGTCCACCACTTGCCGCGACGCACGATAAAACGTGAGGGTCAGCCAGACGTTGGTACCCATGATCGGCAGATCCCGGGCGATCAGTGCGTCGCGTGTCACCTTCTCCGCTGCGGCGTCTTCCGGGTCTTGGTGAGTCCGCGGATTCCGCCCCTTCACAGCCTTGCTGATCCGCGGCCGACGCTTGGCCCAGGGCTGCCAGTTCAGTTGGCCGCCCCAGCTCATCGAGGCGTAGTCGTAGTCCGGGTGCTGCTCGGGGTCAGTCACCATTGGTCGCTGTCGCCGGTTCAGAGCGATCGGCCCACTGCTGGAGACGTTCGTTGAGTACTGCGGCGTAGATTCCGCGATTCCGATTTCGCGCGGTGGCCTGGTCGTCTAATGACCAACCGGTGAGTTTGACGATCTTTTGCATGACCTCGAAGGACGGTAGTCTCGCCCCGGTCCGGATACGGCTCACCGTGGCCACGGTCAAACCTAGCTCGTTGGCCACGGTCTGGTGGGTCGGAATCCAGCTCATTAGGCCAGTCTACCAGGTTGGTAATATCCCCCTTTTGTTCGGCTTACCCGCATGGTAAGATAGAACCTAGCGGGGCCGCCCGGCCCGAACCGAGAGGATGATCACCGTGCCGAAGTCCACCAATTCCAAGCGCGCCAACGCCAGTCGGGTCGCGGAAGCCGCCCGTTCCGATCAGGGAACCGACCCCCAGATTCTGGCGCAGACCGATGCAGTGCTGAAGACCCCCGTTCGCCGCGACCCCGTAGCCGACCGCGAGGCGTTCCTGCGCGCGCTGCAGGCCAAGGACGACGCCCAGATCGAAGCCACCTGGCCCGGCGCCGTTGTGACCAAGACGATGCTGGCTGATAAGGTCATTTCGCATCACGGCGAGGGCGACTATTCCATCACTGGTCGCGGTCTAGCCGAACTCATGGGCCCCTACGAAATCGTGCCGGACGCGGATGGTCTGGAGCCCGAGCAGACTGGCCAGTACGGCGAGGATGACGTGGTCGGCTCGGAGCTGACCGAGGACGCCACCCAGGAGCAGTTGGACGCCGAGTATGACACGACCGTGGTGGAGATTCGGGCCGAGATCGGCACCACCTGCGCCTGCGGTTGCGGCGCCGGGATCACCCCCAAGCGGGTTTTCCGTCAGGGTCACGACCAGCGGCTGATCGGTCTGCTGGCCGAGGCCGCCCGTGACGGCAAGGAGATCGGGCACCTGTCCGGCGGCGTGTTGATCACCGGTTCGCCCCGGACCTACGGCGCCAAGGTCTTGGCCGATGGCGGGCAGTACAAGTTGGACAACGCCATCAAACTCGCTTTGATTCATTTGCAGAAACGTACGGAGCGTTTGCTGGCCAAGAAGGCTCGTGCGACCGCGGCCGCCCGTCGCGAGATCGCCGCACTGGAACAGGAGCTGGCCGACGTTCCGACGACCCAGACCAGCGATGTCCCTCTGGCTAAGGTCCCGCACGAGCCAGCTCACAAGCCTGGCGATGAGATCGGCGTCCGGATCGGTCGGCACATCTACAACGCGCGAATCCACGGAATGAACCAGGCCGGCAAGGTGACTGCCGTCGAGTACACCGTGAAATCGTCCGGTGCCAAGAAGATCGCGCTCGGGGGCAAGTTCGAGATTACGAGCGACTGATGACTACCACCCTCGTCCCGCCTGGGATCGGCCCGCGGGACGAGGGTGGTTCCACAGCATACCGCATCCCCCGAGTGGGGGATTCCTGGGATACTTACCTACGTGGTAACGTGTTCTCACCTGGATAGGAGGTAACCGCCCGTGCCTCAAGCACCCGTCAGACTGCAGCAGGTCGTCTGCTCCTACTGCACCAATGACCAGCACCCACAATGTCCCGGCGCGATCCGAATCCCCGCCACCGAACGGGTGATCGTTTGCAAATGCTGCACTCCACCGTCCGGCATGTGCACCACCTGCGGCAACCGGACCGCGGGGGAAGTGGACCCCATTACTTGGTATTGTCTGGACCGATACGCCTGTTCGGCTCGGGTGCAGATTCGGTGCGAACAATCACCGCTGTATCGAATGCTGCAGGACGCACGACTGGACGGTGCGGTCAAACGGCGCCGGCAACGGTTGGAGGTAGAGCGAATCCAAGCCAACGGGTTGCCGCCCGACGAACAGGACTCGTTCGAGGTGCGCGGTAATGGAAAACCACGCAGCCCGACTCGACCCAAGTCCGGCGCCTGTCTGTGCTGCGGCGAACCGACCAAAGGTGGTAAGTTCCGGCCCGGACACGACGCCAAGTACAAGGGCAAGCTGCAGCGTGCGGCACTGGCCGGCGACACCGCTGCCGTCGCCGTGCTCACCGAACACGGATGGCCACTGCCCAAGGGCGTCACCTCGACCGAGCCGCAGGTCCTCGCCCCTTCCGCGTGATCTTACCTTTGTGGTAAGATTAGATGTGTGGATGAAGACCTGGCCTTCGAGGTAGCCGAAGAAGAAGCCGCCTATTTTGCCGAGCTGGATGCCTACGACCCCGAGTACTACGCTGATCCGGACGAGCTGTACGAGGCCGCCCGCGACCGAGAGGATGATTAATCATGTCCGCCAAGGATGAACTGATCGCTCTGCTGCTCCAGACCCGCGCCAATCTGGAGCTGATGAACGGACCGATCGAGGCCATTCGGCAGTACGCCGCCCAGGCGGCCGGCACGTTGTCGCAGGCCGGTGCCGATTTCTACGCCGCGCAGTCTGGCTCCCTGGTCATCATGTCCGATATGGCCACCGAGATTCGTCAGCAGTCGGCGCATACGATCGAGTGGCTGCAGCGCGAGATCGCTCTGCAGCAGCAATCGCATTGAGAGGGTGAATAGTATGGCAGAGAGTTTCGAGGTCTACGTCGCCGAGATCGGGGACGGTGCTGACCCGAAGGTGGAATGGCGTCTGTCCTATTCGGGGATGGGCCGGGAAACCGCGTTCGGGGTCGCCAAAAGGCAACTGGACGCCGGTCATGCGGTTCGACTGCAGGGCAAGCAGGTGCATGATTAATGGCCCGAATCGTGGTGCGGCACTCGGAGCTGAAGGATGGCCGGCAGTGTCCGCTCAAACACCGACTGCGCTGGATCGACGGCTGGCAGCAACCTGAGGAGTCGGCCGTCCAGAAGCTCGGGACCGCGTGGCACGCATTGCTGCAGCGGCACTATTTGGCGATCTGGGTTCAACAGCAGAAGCTCGGATATCGCGCTTGGCGCAAAGCCCACCTGGCAAACTATGCTCTGCTCGATGAGGTCGAAACCGTTGGCCGGCAGGAGGTCCACGACCAATGCCACGTCTCCAAGGGTTTGACCAAGGAACAGTGCGAGACCCTGGTCTGGATGTACGAAGGCTACCTGGAGTTCTTCGGTCTGGACCCGGACTGGGAAGTCTTGATGGTCGAAACCGACCTGACGACCCCCTTCATCGAGCCGTCCGGCAAACCATCTCGGCGGTTTTCCTACCAGTTCCACGCGGACCTGGTCGTCCGAGACTGGTCAATGGGTGGCAAGGTGGTGGTCGTGGACCACAAGTCCACCGCCCAGCCGCTGGGCCAGCACGACATTGATCTGGACGACCAGTTCGGGCTGTACACCTGGGCGCTGGGTCGGCTCGGGTATCCGGTGTTGGCGCCGGTCTGCAGCCAGGCCAAGACCAAGAAACTGCAGCGCGCCATGACGTTGGAGGAGCGGTTCACCCGGATTAACTCATACCGGACCGAGGTCGAGCAGAACAACATCGCCGCCGATGCGTTGCGTACAGCCAAGCGTCTGTATGGCAAGGCCAATCTGACCGAACCGGACTCGGCACCTAACCCGCGCGCCTGCGGCTGGTCCTGCGAGTTCAAAGAGGTGCATCTGCAGATCCGGCGTTCACCCCACGGCCGAGACGCGGCGCCGGCCGCTCTGACCGCCCGTGGTTTTACTAAGGAGGACAAGTGAGCAGCTTCAACGAGCAAATCATTGGCATGTTGGGCGGCCCGGACGCGTTGGGTCGCGTCCGGAACGAGACCGCGCGGTTCGTCCGGGAGCAGATCGCGCGACATGCGGTGGCCACCGTCGCCTGTTGGTGCGCGGTCATCGTGCTGATAGTAGTCACTGCGGCGTTGGTGCTGCTGATCGGCTACGGCGCATACCGTGGCTGGTTGGCCGGCTGGTAAGATTACCGAATAGGTAACACGACGAGAGGATGACCCACATGCCGAAGAAGGCACCCGTCGATGCGTTTGCGGGCGCAACCGGACGGATTCCGGACAGCGATCCGCCCTGGGCGCCGGACCCGACCGACCCGGACAACGAGGGTCAGCAGGCCGAGGCACCCGACGCGGCGTCGGGGCTGGACGAGTTCCACAAGGACACAACCACCAACCCGGCTCCGCCGCCCAAGAAGCCGCGGACCACGTCTGGCCGACGCAAGCCCGCGGCCAAAACGGAGTCGGATGCGCCCGACCCGGCCGAGCAACAGGTGGTGGAGCGCGAGTCGATCGACGATATTCAGTTCTCTGATCTGGACGACTCGGACGACTACCTACGGGTGCTGCTATACGGCCCGGAGGGCACGCGCAAGACCACCGGCGCCTGCCTGATGACCCGGCTGACCCGACCGGGCAAGGTGCTGGTGGTCAACGCCGAAGGCGGCCTGAAGAAACAGGCGCTGCGCAAGCACGGTGTGGATACCTCCCGCATCGCGGTCTGGCCCAACATCCAGTCCGGCGAGCAGGTCACGTTCGCCGGACTGGAGCGACTGTTCTACCGGCTGTCGTCGGATTTGACCGACGATCCGTTCTCTTGGCTGGGCGTGATCTGGGATTCGGCCACCGACATCCACCAGGGGATGTTGGACCAGGTGGTGGCGGCCGACATCGCCAAGCAGACCGCGATCCTGGAGAAGAATGTGGGTCGTCGGCCCGGCAACATCGTGCTGCGCGACGCGTTCGAACGGGACGGCGACGACTACACGCGGATGTCCAACCAGTTCCGGATGCTGCTGCGCAAGTACCGGTACCTGCCGTGCCACATGGTGGTCACCGCGCTGGAACGGATCGACGGCGAGGGGCGCAAGGCCGTGTCCGGACCGGGCGTGACGCCGGCCATCGGCAAGGACCTGCGCGGCTACATGGACATGGTCCTGTCACTGCAGGTGGCCCAGCTACCAGGCGGGTTCGTCGGATTCGCCGAGACCGTGCCGACTCTGAACCGCCGGGCCAAGGACCGGTTCGACGTGCTGCCGGCCGAGCTACCTAACCCGACGTTCGACCGGCTGCTTTCCTACATCACGGGTGAGCTGACCGTAGACAACGACCCGGATATGGCGCTGATGCCCGCACCGGACGGCCCGACCGACGCGGCGGCCAAGGCCGTGGTCGCCACGGCGACCGAGAAGGCCAACCCGGTGCGGGACGCCACGGTGGCGACAGCACGGCGAGTGGCGTCAGGCAAGAAGCGTGAGGCACCGGTCGCGGCCGGTCCGGTATCGTCGGTGGGCGACGAACCGCCGTATTAACAGGAGGATGAGAACATGGTCAAGGCACCCGACGAGATCGTCGACGCCCTGAACAACAACGAGGACGTCCAGCAATTCACCATCGTGCCCGCGGGCGAGTACCTGTGCGTCCTGGACAAGTGCACCGAGTACGAGCCGGCCGCCGGCAAGGAGTTCGGCGGCGTGCGGACGTTCTGGAAAATCCTGCAGCCGCGGGAGTTCAAGGGCGAGAAGCTGATGAACAGCCTGTCGTGGTCACCCAAGGCGGCCTGGAAGGTCCGTGAATTCTGGGACGCGCTGGGCTACCAGTACGACTCGGATTTCGACGAGCCGGTGGAGCAGCAGGAGCGGGCGATTCTGGTGGTGAGCGTGGGCCTGGTCGGCCAGGGCAAGCGCAAAGGTCAGGAACAGAACAACGTCGACGAGGTCTTGGAAGCGACGTCCGAAGCGGTCGCCGAAATCCCGGCGTAGGGTAGAAGACTCCAGCCCCGGTCCCTGCTAACCCCGACCGGCAGGGACCGGGGCTGGTCTGTCCCCCGGTAAGAGAGGGATGCTGATGGAATCAGCCTTCGAACGTATCTGTGCTCTGGTCACCGAGATCACCGGCCGTCCCGTCACCGGCCACGGTGATCAACGTAAGGGTCTGTGTCCGGCCCATGAAGATGATCAACCGTCGCTGTCGATCCGCAATTCCGAGCCGGTGGGGGTGACTTGCTTTGCCGGCTGCGACTTCCAAGACATCACCACGGCCCTGGGTATCACCGCCAGAGATTACCGCAACCAGTCCGGCAAGCGGACCGGACCGCAGTCCGGTCGGACCATCGCCCCGGCTCGTCAGAGTGCGCCGGTTGGTAGTGAGATCGCGCGTTACCCCTACACCGATCCCGATGGGCAGATTCTGTACTACAACGTTAGGTTCGACCCTAAAGAGTTCCGAATGGCCAAGGCCGATGGCCAGATCGGGGCGTTGCCCAAGACGGTTCGACGGGTACCCTACAATTTGCCTGCGGTGCTGGCGGCGGTTGCTCGTGGCCAGACGGTGTACTGGGTCGAGGGTGAAAAGGATGTCGCGACACTAGCCCGGTATGGGTTGATCGGTACCACCGCGGCCGGCGGTGTCTCGGCTCCGTTGGACGTTGAGTGGGGACGGTGGTTCCACGGAGCGGACCTGGTGGTGGTCGGGGATAACGATGAAGTCGGTCGAACCTACGCCAGACGGGTCGCCAAGCTGTTGGTCGACGATACCGCCCGGACCCGAGTCGTCCTGCCCGCGATTCAAGCACCCAAAGCCGACATCACCGACCATTTCGAGGCCGGACTGGGAGCGGATGACCTGGTCCTACAACCCAAATGGGTGCGCCGGACCGTGTTCGATTTCGACCAGATCTTGGCCGTCCCGGCGCTGACCGTACGGTGGGTACTGAACGGACTGATCCCCGAAGCGTCCGGCGTGACGCTGCTGGTCGGTGCGCCGAAGGCCGGTAAGAGCTGGTTCTGTTTGCAGTTGTATCTGGCGATCGCGTCCGGCGATTTCCCGGCGGTGTTCGGTTGGGGCGACAAGGTGGCTCCCGGCGCCTGCCTGTACCTGGCGCTGGAGGACAATGCTCCGCGGCTGTCCTACCGGCTCGGGAAGATGCTCGGATCCACCCAGGTACCGCACCCGGTCCGGTCCGGCAACCAGATCTGGATCGATCTACCGGACCTGTCCTCCGGCGGCGAGAGCAAGATCCGGCGTTGGTTGGACGAGAATCCCAACGCGCGGTGTGTGATCGTGGATGTTCTGGCCAAGGTCCGGGAAGATACCGGCGAGGGCAACGCCTATCAGGCCGACTATCGGGCCATCAATCGACTCAAGGACATCGCCGACGAGTACGGCGTGACGTTCGTGGTGAACCACCATGATCGTAAGAAAAAACACGATGGCGACTTCTTCGACCAGATTTCGGGCACCAAGGGTATTACCGGGGCTGCTGACACCATCCTGTACCTGAAACGGGACCGCGGCTCGGACGAGGGCAACATCGAGATGTCCGGTCGGGACGTGGAGGAGTGCCGCTATACTCTGCAGTTCGTTCGGGAGGACGGGCGCTGGGAGATCGTGGGGCAGGGTGAGATCGAGTCGGCCGGCGCGGCACCCGTCGAACCGAAGACGTCTGTCCATGACCGTCTGGTTGAGATGGTATCCCGCCAGGGTGCTGTGACCATGGATGACGCTATGGCGGCTACCGGCAAAGACCGATCCGTGATCCAACGGGCGGCTCGAGATTCGTTGTCTCTGGCCGTCCGAGGGGATGTGATCGCGTCTCGCAACGGGCACGCACCCCCATAAATCTGATCTATAGGTATCTTCGGGACTCACAGTCTCTGAGATACCTATAGATCAGATTTATAGGATAGACGCACCCCGACGAAGAGTCTCACAGTCTCGAAAATACCTATAGATGGACTGGTACGATAACCACATGGATGCGATTGAACTTTCCGACCCCCGGCTACCGGGGTCGTTTCGCAAATACGTGATCGAGGACGAACGCACCGGTTGTTGGGGCTGGTGCGGTCCGACCATTGGGGGAGGATCGATGCCGTCCTACCGGCATCGACCAGCTCTGAAGTGGTTGTGGGAACTACTGGCCGATCGAGAGGACCTGCGGCCGGCTGGGTCTTTGCACGCGGTACCAACTACCTGCGGTAGAAAGGCCTGTTTGAACTTGTATCATCGGCTGTTTGAAACAGCTCCGGCCTTCATACACCTACCGCATCGTTGTCCGATCTGTAAGAAGTGGTGCCAGGCCAGCTTGGGCCAGTGCGAGGTGGCAGATGCTACCGAGCCAACTACCTGATGTCGATCAGCCGGTGGTCTGGGACACCGAGACCTCCGGTCGGTATCCAGACGCTGGAGCACGCGTGTCGGTGGTCTCGGTGGCCTGGACCGACCCGGACACCACCCAACCGCGCGCCTATGCCTGGCCCTTCTCCCAGGACCTGCACGGCAAGCCCGAGGCCGAACGAATCTTCCGCAAGAAACGGCTGGGCGACCAGTGTGGTCCGGACCCAAACCTGCCGCCCGACGAATGGGTCGCCCTAACCGGATGGTTGGCCACCCGGCCCGGACTGATCGCGCACAATGGGCTGTTCGATGCGATCTTGACCGAAGCCGGCACTTGTCCGCCCCGACACCAGTCCGGCGTAAACCTGTCGGGGCTGGTGGTCTGGGACACCATGATCGGACAGCGGATCTTGGACCCGGAGCACGATATTGGTCTAAAGCCGGTGATCAAGCGGCTGCGCGGGATCGAGGACACCGAAAAAGAGGTGTTGGTCAAACATCTAAAGTCGCGCGGCTATGGTGCCAAGACCAACCTCCGATACGACCTGGCGGACTGGGCCGTGATGGAGCCTTACGCTACCTGGGACGCGGTACAGACCCTGTGGTTGGCCCGCAACCAATGGGAACGATTCCGCGACGGCGAGGCCAAATTCAGCCAGATGACGCACGAGATGGAAGTGCTGCGCACGCTGGTCCGGATGGAGCGCCGGGGGGTACCGTATCGAGCCGATGAGAGTCTGCAGTGGGCGCAGAAGCTGCAGGTCGAGATCGATCGATTGAACGTTGAACTGCCGTTCGAGGACAAGCCCAACGCCGTGCGGCAATTCTTTTTCGGCGCCGGCCAGACCCCGAAAGGAGCGACGTGCCTAGAACTGCGCCCGATCAAGATGACCAAGGGCGGCCAGACCGCCCCGGTGGCGTCGGTGGACGCGGAGGTAATGCGAGAGCTGGCCGAGAAGGAGATTCCGGCGGCGCAGTTGTACCGCGAGACCTCGTTGCTGACCGATGCCAATGCTCGGTACTACCGTGGTTATGCGCTTGCGGTGGGCGCGGACGGACGTTTGCGCACCAGGTTCCGACAGACTGGGGCGCGAACTGGGCGGCTTTCCTGCGAGCGGACTAACCTGCAGGCGATCCCCCATGATCATCGGCTACTGGCGTCGGGCAACCTGGTGCTGGCGTCGGCGCCCTCGCCGCGGGCACTGATCTACGACCCGTCCGGCTGGCGCCTGTGGCACCTGGACCTGGCCCAGGCCGAGCTGCGAGTGGCCAGCCTATACGCCGGCTGCGAGCGGATGCTGCAGTTGATCCGAGAGGGTCGGGACCCGCACGGCGAAACTGCGATCGAGTTGGGTCTGGCGCCCGGGCCGGACGATCCGACCTGGTATAAGATGCGTGGCGTCGGCAAACGCGGCAACTTCAGCTTGATCTTCGGTATCGGGCCCGACAAGTTCCGAGCCGATCTGAAACTGCAGGTCGGGGTAGACCTTGGCCAGACCCGGACCCGCAAGCTGGTACAGGACTGGAACGCGCTGTACCCCGAATTCAAAACCGCGATCTACAGCCACATGCACCACGCCGAGCGCCACGGTTGGACCCCGATCCGGGACGGGATTCGCCGCTACTACAGTCTGGCCGAGCGCGCCTACCACGAGGAGCACAAGGCGTTCAATTCGAAGGTGCAGGGCAATCTGGGCTATTTCGGCCGGGCGTGGATGGTCGAGGTGGACCGGCTGCTGATGGATGCCGGGGTCGATTCCGACACCGCGGGGCTGTTGCTGAACATTCACGACGCGCTGGCCATCATGGTGCCGGACACCCCCGAAGGTGAGGGTCTGGTGCAGCAGTGCGCCCAGATCGCGCGGGACCTGTGGGTCCAGTGGTTCCCCGGTGTTCCCGGCGACGTAGATGTGGCACCCTGGTCCAAGGCGGCGTGATAGAATTACCTGTCTGGTAAGATCGGGCAATGCGAGAGGATGAACGATGACCGATGGTATTCCCTGGCAGGTAGTGATCGACCTGCCGGACGGACAGACCCGGTACTCAGCCCAAAAGGTCGTCGAGGCGATCAACGCAGCCGGCGCGGTCCCCTACGAGGCGCGCGTCTCGCTCCCGCCGCGAGTCCTGTTGGCGGATGTCGTGCACTGGGCCATGCAACACCAATACGATCGCCCCACTCACGGCGTCAACTGTGCCTGTGCGGATGAAATGATTCGGCAGGTACGTTTGGCCACCGAAGTCATTGGCGCCGACGCGCTGATCGAAAACCGATCCGAGACCGCGATGCGTGCTCAGCAGCGCGTCGATTGGGTTCTCGCAACCGCAGGCGCCCTCAGGAGGAGGCACTGATGCCCGTCCGTGTGATCCGAGTCCTGGAGTATGAATACCCCGACTACGAGACCGCCGAGCGCGACATGCGGGGCTGGGTCGTCCCAGCGAACGGGGTCTGGGGTCCGTCCAGTCGCCGTGGTAGCGGTCCAACGATCCGGTCGGCGACCACGTTCCCGGCGATGACTACCGAGGCTCTGTCGCAGGAAATACTGAAGTCGCCGCAGGTGGTGCTGGACGTGCTGCAGGCGGTTTTCGCGCCGGAGCACGACGAACTCGCCAAGGTCAAACTCACTCAACGCGAGATGGCCATCATCAACAACTGGATCAACCTGGCCACTGGCCAGGGCAGCATTCTGGACTTCACATGATCGGCCGGTACGAGCACCCAACCATTGCGGACCTGTGGAGTCCGACCAGCATCCTGGACCGGTGGGTGCTAGTCGAAACCGAGGTGCTGCGGGCGCGCGGGATCGATGAGTCGACGCTGGCGGACCTGATCACACATCGACCGACCCCGCTGCAGGTCGAAACTCGTGAGCGATCCACCAACCACGAGTTCGTGGCGTTCCTAAAAGAGTGGCGTTTTAACCTATCCGAAGCTGACGTCATCCGTCCGGCCGCCTTGCACGCAGGGCTAACCAGCTCCGACGTGATCGACACGGCGCAGGCGCTGGCACTGTGCGCCTCGCACGGTCTGGTGATGTTCTTGCTGTACCGGCTTCTGGATACGACCGATCTACGTGGGACGGAGGAAACTGCCCAGATTGGCCGGACGCACGGTCAGTACGCCGAGCCATACCCAATCTGGCATCCATGGGCGGTACTCACCGGTATGCTCTACCGGCAATCACACCGACTGGAACAGGCTGAGGACGGGCTTTTGCTAGCCAAGTTGTCTGGCCCGGTCGGGCGTCCCAACTCCGACGCTGTCCTGATCGAAAACAAAGTGTTCCAAAAGCTGGGGTTGCGCTCCTGCGACAGCACCCAGATCGTGCCGCGGGACGGACTGGCCCATTGGGTCGGTTGCATCGCCGAGCTGGCGACCATCTGTGAAGCAGTCGCGACCCGGGTCCGGCTGTGGTCCCAGTCCGGCGTGGACGAATACTGGGAAGCGACCCGACCCGATCAGGTCGGGTCGTCAGCCATGCCGCACAAACAGCACAATCCGATCCTGTCCGAAAACATCTGCGGACTGGCCCGGATGGTCCGGACCCAAGCGGCGGCGCTGCAGTTGGGCGTGGTGCAGTGGTGGGATCGAGACCTGGCGCACTCCAGTGTGGAACGGGTCATGCTGCCGGACCTGTGCCACCTGATCTGCACCATCCTGGTCCGGACCCGGACGCTGGTCGACGGGCTGGAACTGAACGAAGGCGCGGTGGCCGCCAACCTACAGAAGGCGGAAGCTCGCAAGGAAGCTGTGCTCGACGAGAGGATGGACAAGTGAATCAGCCACTATTGCAGATCGTGGTGGGCGGCCAGTACGGCTCGGAGGCCAAGGGCCACGTTGCCGCCCAACTGGCCGCCCGGTTGAAAGAGCCGCTGGTGATCCGGACCGGCGGTCCCAACGCCGGCCACACCGTGGTTGGGCCGGACGGCCGGACCCACAAGCTGCGGCAACTGCCTACCGCTGTGGTGTCCAACCCGGGCGCCCAGCTTGGGATCTCCGCCGGCTCATTGATCGACTCCGCGGTGTTGAAACGGGAGCTGATCGAGCAGGGGCTGACACCCGAGCGGTTGATCGTTGACCAGGCCGCCACGATCATCGAACGGGCCCACAAGGACGCCGAGCAGGGTAACGAGTCGCTGGCGAACTGGTCCACCCAGAAGGGCATCGGCGCGGCCAGAGCCGATCGAATCTGGCGCCGAGCCCAGACTGTCAACGACTACTACCAGGATCACTTCGAGGGCTGGTTCCAACAGGCGTCGGTGGGCAGTGTCGCCCGCGGCAAACTGGCGATGGGAGAACCAGTGCTGATCGAAGCAGCCCAGGGTTATGGGCTGGGGCTACACACCCCATACTATCCCAAGACCACCAGCGCGGACTGCACCGCGATCGACGCACTGGCCGACGTCGGGCTATCGCCCTGGGCAATCGGGCCGCTGGTTCCGCGCATCTGGGTCGTGCTGCGCCCGTACCCGATCCGAGTAGCCGGTAGCTCCGGTCCGCTGGTCGGTGAAACCACCTGGGGGGAACTCGGCTTGGAACCGGAGCGCACTACGGTCACCAACAAGATTCGGCGGGTCGGGCGCTGGGACCCCAACCTGGCCGCGGAGGCGATCTGGGCCAACGGCGGTCCGGCGCCCAACGTGGTGGCCGCGTTGACCATGGCCGATCAGGTAGTGCCGGCCGTGCGCGGGATGACCACGGTGGACGATCTGCGAACCCTGACCGAGCATGACACCCTCAGGCTGCAGAGATGGGTTGAGCGGGTGCAGACGCTGGGCGCGCAGGTCCGAGCGATCGGTACCGGACCGGCGACCATGGTGTTTCTGGACGAGCTGAAGTCGGAAATCCGGATTCCGGCCGACGCGGCGATTCATCGGGGCGGAGAATGAACTACGACGAGGGCAATGCATTCACCCAGCGGGAAGAGGCTCGTCTGGCCGCACAGACCCTGCGGCTTCGACCCCTCCTTCGGGGCGTCGGACCGGACGCGCCGATCGAGACCAACGAACACGGCGCCAGCCAGTCCAGGACGTTGTACGCGTTCACCTCACTGGACCCGCACGCCCTGTTCCGGGTAGCCGCAACCGCGGCATCCGGAGACGTCAAGTACGGCGTGGACAACTGGCGCGGGATCTCGGAACGAGACCACATCAACCACGCGCTGACCCACATTTACGCCCATCTGGCCGACGACACCAGCGACGATCACCTGGCTCACGCCGCGTGCCGTATGCTGATGGCCCTGGCGATCCAGATACAAGGAGGACCCCGTGCCGGCGAACAGCGGTGAAGGGAACGTGGGTGGGTTTCCGGTCGGAACCAGAATCGAGATCGAGGCGTACGTGGTCCGGCACAACGGCGCGCAAACCACGGTCTGGCTGCCAGGTGTCGGTAAGTCCGGTACCTGGTCGATACCCAGTTCCACCCTCGCGAGTGGGACGGTGTTGGACCTGCCCGGATCGGTACTCAACGCCATTCTTGCCGAGCAGACCGAGACAAATGCGGAGGAGCGCCATGCCCAATCGTGACCCTGATTCTTTTCCCATCATTCTCGGTGGTCCGGCCACCGATATTAAGACCGTCTCTCTCGCCGCACGGTTGGCGCTGGGCGGAATCAAGCCGCCCGAGCGATTCGACCCGGCGGCGCTGATCCTGTTCTGTCACCGGGTGGCTGAGGTGGGCGGCTACTTCCGGGAGCGGATGGACCGGGGCGTGGCACGGTCCGGGTTCTACTACGAGACCGGCTACGGCTCCCAGGCGGTTCGGGTCCGGTTCAGTGCCGGACCGCCCTGGGAGGTCAACCGCGAGACCTACCGCCCCGTACAGGCTGACGCCCTGGTATACGCGCTGGAAACGGAGAACTCGACATGACCCAGATGTGCTATCTGGCCAGACCGATCGATCTGGATGGCGACACCGGCTATGCCGAATGGGTGGCCGATCGGGTGACTGCGGCGATGGGAACGGCCAGTTTGGTGGCCTACAACCCGGCCGAGGCGTTCTTGGTCCCGTCCGGTGCCCAGCCCAACGGCGAGATCGCGCAGATCAACCAACTGGCACTGAGTCGCTGTCGAGGGGTGATCGCGCTGTTCCCCGAACGCCCCTCGATCGGAGTCGGTCTGGAACTGCAGATGGCACAGGAACTGAATCTACCGGTCTTGGTGATAACCACCATGCCGGTGATCGAGAAGTCCTGGAGCCTGGCCGGGCTGAAGGGGGCGCACCTGCTGGCAGTGCCGACCGGCCGAGCCGGGTGGGGTCCGCCCCTCCAACACCAACTGCAGCAGGCCCTGGTCTGGTTGGCCGATCAGGCTCGGGCGGTCGACCGTTTTGCTTCGAAGCTGGCACCGTTCAAACAGCTCTCGGTACAATTGGACAACGACGACTGCTCGATGATGACCCGGTCCTATCGGGGGGACGCCGGATTCGATCTGTACACCTCCGAAGAGACCGAGATTCCGTCCGGACAGTTCGTGGATGTCCCCTGCGGAGTCTCGGTACAGATGCCGGAGGGCTGTTGGGGGATGATTGTCGGGCGTTCCTCCACCCTGCGCAAACACCGGTTACTGGTGATGTCGGGGGTAATCGACCAGGGCTACCGCGGTCCGTTGTTCGCTGGGGTGCACAATTTGGGCACCTCCACGTTCGTCGTCAAGGTCGGCTCACGATTGGCTCAGTTGATACCCATCGCGCTGATGGCCGATCAACTGGTCCAGGTTCGATCCGAGCATCTGGCGCCTTCGGATCGAAACCGCCGCGGTTTCGGCAGTTCAGGCGATTAGAGGGAAACCCATGCCCAAAACCCGTAACGCTACCGATCAGCCTCCGGTGCCGCCCGACAAGCACTGTAACGGGCGCAAGACCGATGGGTCCGGAAACCTGTGCCGGATGCCGGCCGGCTACCGGACCAGCCATTCTGGTTTCGGGCGCTGTATCCATCACGGTGGCAAGACCGAGGCCGGCACCAAGGCTGCAGTCAAGCAGATGCACCGGGAAGGCTCGTTCGGCGGGGCCGAGCTGGACATCGACCCGATCGAGGCGCTGCTGGGCGAGGTCCGGCGCACCGCCGGACACGTCGCGTGGCTGCAGGAGCGGATCAGCCTGTGGCACATGGACACCGACGATGAGATGCCCGCGGTTCAGGCCACCTGGTTGCAGGTGTACCAGTACGAGCGGATGCACCTGGCCCGTACCGCAAAGATCGCGATCGATGCCGGCGTGGCTCAACGACAGGTCGCGTTGGCCGAGTCGCAGGGGCAGCTTTTGGCGCAGGCGATCAATCAGATTCTGACCGGATTGAATCTGACCAGCGATCAGAAACAGCTCGTGCCGGACCTGGTCCCGCAGGTTTTGCGCGCGATCGCGGTCCGAACTGACTCCGAACCCACTCAGACGCCGATCCGATGGGAGAATGCCCGTGTCTAGTTTGCATCTGGACCATCCGACCCAGGATCTTCGGATCGGTCTGGCACGGGCGGCCTGCGCCCGCCGCGTCCTGGCCGAGTGGCGCGAGTGCCCCGACCTGTCTTCTGACCAGGCCATGGACCTGCTGCGCGACCTGTTGGAGCACCTGGGGTTGCTGCCGGGGCAAAATCCGGATCGAATGATCAATATCACCATGTCCATTCGCCGGGGGGGCGAGATCAAGCCCCGAATCGCCAATGTCGGGACCAGTTTCAACCGCAATTACAACTGATCTTACCTCTGTGGTAAAATGGGGTCATGGGCACTCGTCGCGTGATTCATTACCGGGCTGGTAAATACCGTGCCCGTTTTCACAACGTCTGGTATTGGGTGTTCGGCCTGTGGACGATCGAAGCAATGGGCTGGTTGATGGTGGCCCTGGTCTGGTTGGCCGTTGCGGTCATCACTCTGGTCCGGACCCACCACAAGAACCAGAGGACGACCTCGTGAGCCGGATCAAGGGTGGTGATGCAGGCGATGGCGTGTTCTGCCTGTTGTGGTTGATCGTCCCGTTCGTGGCCATCCTGACGTTCCTGGAGGCATTGCTGTCGTGAATTGGCCGATGGTTTGGCTCGGAACCGGAATCGCTGCGGTGTTGGCGGTAGTCGAGCAGCTCGTGCGTGGACTGTACCTGCGGCGGCTGACCCGTCGGGACCGCACCGCTTGGAGGAGGTTTTACCCGTGACGCTGGTTAAGTATTGCACCCTCGCGTGCGACAGGTGCAATACCTCGTTCCGCGAGTCCAGTTACGTTACCGCGGTGGTTCGGCGCGCGGCAAAGAAAGCCGGTTGGAAGCGTCTTCCGCGCCCTGCTGGTCCTCGCGGGCAAGGGCTGGACCTGTGCCCCGATTGCCAAGCAACACTTCGCAACATACCGAGGGAGAATTAGTCAATGTTCCGGGTTCAGCACTTCAACTTCGTTGCCATGCCGGCCGAGATTCCGCGGTACAACGACCCATCCTCCGGCGGTGTGATGGAGGTTTCGTTCACCTACACGGACGACTCCGGCCGGGTGCAACGGCGGCAGTTTCGGCAAACCCGCAAGCCCATGTTGCCGTGGGAAACCGAGCTGGATTGGTTCATTACCGCATTCCGGGATGCACTATCCCGCATACCAAAGGAGTAGCCTGTGACTCCGTTCGCGTTTTTCCTGTTGTTGGCCGATCGTTGGGGCCGTCAGTCGTTCCTGCGACTGAATCACGACACCAAACAGTGGGAGCGGTTCGTTTCGGAACTCGGCGGCGGACGCTGGGAACCATTCCTGGGCGTCGACTGGCCCGCGCCCAGCGCAACCATCATGTTCGAGCTGGGCGCGGGCCCGTACGACCGGGCCGGAGCCGAGCACCCCTGATCCCACGATTGAGAGGATGAGATGAACGAGACTGAGATCACGGACCTGGCTTCGGATTTCGCCGCGAAGTTTGGTAACGATTTGCCGTCCGAGCGGTTCGCGATCATCGGCCCGAAGTCGTATGCCTTGATTGACCCGGACGAGCTGGTCAACTACACGATCCGAGTCATTACGGAGGTGGCCAAATGAACGAGACTGGGGTTTGGATATTTCTGGGGTTCGGCGCCTTCTGTTACTGGCGCGGCTACAAGCGCGGTTCAGGCGTGATTCGGTCCACGATTCGAGGCTGGTTCAAGTGACCCCCCTGTATCTGCGGACAGATCGACTACAACCCGGTGACGTGATCATTATGGAGCCGCTCAGCGCTGACCTCCCCCGGTGGGGCGTATTCATCGGCCAGATCGTGACCCACCCGGTGTACCCGGAGTTGTCGCTGGTGGTCTGGCGATTGGCCAACGGGACATACAGTTTCGACGCCCTGCCACTCAAGCAGGAGATTCCTGGCCGGTTGCTACGGCAGACTCCCCAGCAACAGCGTCGCACTCAGTGTTGGGCCCTGGGTCAGCACGGGTTCGATCCGCCGATCGTTGAGTAGAGCGGTCGCACACTAAAATAGAAGTGTGAAGACAACCGCCCCGGACCCGTTCGAATTGGCAGCGCGCCAGTTTGAGCGGCACGGGGCGGCGATTTATTACCACGAGCCGGTCCGGTTCGCGCTGGAGTGTTTCACGTGGAACCGAAATGAAGGGCTGACCTCCTATCAGACCGAGATCCTGGGGGCCCTGGTCCGGTTGCGCAAGGTGTCGGCCCGTGGACCACACGGCCTGGGCAAGACCGCCTTGATGGCGATCATTGTTCTGTGGTTCTCCTTAACCCGGGATGGGGCCGGGATTGATTGGAAGATCGTGACCACGGCCGGTGCCTGGCGTCAGCTTGAACGATACTTGTGGCCTGAAATCCACAAATGGGCCAATCGATTGATTGCCGATAAAATCGGCCGGCCCGAACTGAATGTCCGGACTGAGTTGTTACGGTTGTTGTTGAAACTACGGTCCGGTGAGGCATTCGCAGCGGCGGCCAGTGACCCCAAGAAAATCGAAGGCGCACACGCCGATTCGCTGCTGTACATGTTCGACGAATCTAAATCGATCATGGCCGCCACCTTCGACGCAGCCGAGGGTGCGTTCTCCGGTGCCGATCCCAATGGTGTCGGACTGCCCGAGGCATTCGCGGTTGCCTTCTCCACTCCCGGCGAGCCATCCGGTCGGTTCTATGAAATCCACCAACAAAAGATCGGCTATCGAGATTGGTGGGTTCGACACGTGACCTTGGCCGAATGCGTGGCCGCCGGACGGGTGTCGCCGGACTGGGCCGAAGCCAGAAAGCTGCAATGGGGCGCAGAGTCGGCACTGTATCACAACCGCGTGCTGGGCGAATTCTATTCTTCGGACGAGGATTCGGTCATTCCGTTGGCCTGGGCCGAGGCCGCGGTCCAGCGTTGGGAAGATTGGGACGATGCCGGTCGCCCCTCCCGATTGGGCGTGCGGGTGACCGGCGTAGATATCGCCCGCGGTGGGGCGGCCCGGACGGTGCTGGTGGTCCGGCAGGGTCACGTGGTCGAGTCGGTGACTCCTTTGCTCACTGCCGACACCATGCGGGTGGTGGACCACATCATGGCCGGACGTCAGACGGTGAACGAAGTTGCGGTGGTGGACGTGCTGGGCGTCGGGGCCGGCGTGGTGGACCGGCTTCGCCAACTACGGGTCGGAGTGATCGGCTTTTCGGCCGGTCGCCGGACCAAGCGGATGGACCGTTCGGGCGAGCTGGGATTCGTCTCACTGCGCGCCCTGATGTGGTGGACTTTGCGACAGGCATTGGACCCGGCATTCGGTCCGACTCTGGCGATCCCGCCGGACTCGGGCCTGTTGGGCGAATTGACTGCTCCGCATTGGTGGGTGGCGCCCGGTAATAAGATCGCGGTGGAATCCAAAGAAGAGGTTATCAAACGCATCGGTCATTCCACTGACATCGCCGATGCAGTTGGGCACAGTCTGATGGCACACGCGGATTTCGACGAGCCGGTCGACCGAGGCGGGATGAAGCCGATACCTTGGGGGGCGCAGTCTGACGATCTGGACGAGAGTTTGGACTGGGGCGCGGATCTACGTATTGCTGATGAGCAATACGGCCAAGACCTGACTACGTGGAACAGTGGCGATACCACCCTGGAATGGGGCCAACCGCCCGAGGAGCTGATGTGACGATCAACGGCGTCAATCCCGACACCGACCTGCACCAGTTGCCGGCCGATCTGAATCAGGAAGCTGGCTCGATCTTCGACTGGGTAACCTGGCCTTCGGGTGTCTGGATCGATGAAGATGAGCAGGGCAATGAGCGGGTAATCAACCTGCCCGAACGCGCCTACGCCACCAAGGTCGACCGAATGATTCGGATCGACGGGCAGGCGTCGCAGGTGTTCGAGGTGCTGACCCTGCCACTGCTGTCGGCCGACTGGTCGATCGCTACCCCGACCGAAGACTCAGGGCAGGCCGAATTCGTCCGGAACGTGATCCTTCGGCCCGGTATCGACGGGGGGATGCAGACCTCGTTCGAGGAGCTTTTGGGCGAGATGAGTCTGGCCACCGCGGTCAAGCGGACCTACCACGAAAAGGTCTGGACTCGCGACGACAAAGGAAAAACGGTCTACGACCGGATCGCCTGGCGTCCGCCCGGCGCCTGTGAGCTGATCCGGGACCTGAAATCCGGCCGGATCGCGGGTTTCCGTGAGTATATGGACTTCGGACTCCACCAGCACGGCGACGATGCGGCCACCGCACAGATCGACAAGGACGGCTACGTCGAGATCCCCTCCCGCCGGGCCCTGATCTACATCCACGGACAACGGCGCAACCCGGTTGACGGCATCTCCTCGATGGAGGCGACCTGGAACGCCTATTCTCTGAAGGAGAAGCTCCTATCGCTGTGGCTGACCTTCCTGGGCACCCTGTCGATCCCGCGAGTGCTGGCTTACGGTCGAGACCCGACCGAGGCCAAGACCAACGCCCAGAATATTGCCCGGCTGCGAACCGGCGGTGTGGCCCCGGTGACCCGGCCGGACGCGGCACTGCGGATGTTCGATATTTTGGACAACGCCGGCAAGGGCGCCGATCAGTTCAGCTCGATGATCGCCTACCTGGACCAATCCATGACCCACTCGGTGCTGGCCGGGTTCCTGGACCTGACCCGTCAGGCCACCGGACAGGGTGCGGCCGGCGCCCGCGGTTCGCACGCGCTGAACCAGGGCAGCATGGACATGTTCCTGCAGAGCCGGACCGCGATCGCCAACGAGATGGCCCGGGTAGTCACCGAGCAGTTGATCGCGCCGATGGTCTGGCGCAACTACGGGATGGGCACCTCGATCCCACCGTTGATCTGCGCCAAGCTCACGTCCGACCAGGTCGATAAGGTGATGGCGATGCTGACCGCGATCGGTGCCAGCACCACATTCACCGTCCCACCCGACTTCATCGGGTTACTGATCGTGAAGGCTGCGGCGTACCTGGACATGGACGAACAGCAGGTCGAACAGATGGTGATGGGCCATATTGAAGCGGTCGCCAAGACGGCGCCCGGACCGATGTCGGCACCCGCACAGGTGTCCGCGGCAACCGACAAGATCAGCCAACTGATCCAGGGCAGTCCGGCCGGAGGGACTCCGCCGGCTGCTGCCTCCGCACCCGCTCCCCCCCTATAAATCTGATCTATATGTATCTTCGGGACTGCCAGTCCATGAAATACATATAAATCAGATTTATAGGGATGAACGCACTCCGACGAGCACTATACAGTCCATGAGATGGAGTAGGATAATATTATGAGCGGATGGACACACCTCGCGATCTTCTACCTGCTGCTGATGGCGGCCACTCTGGTGGGTTGGCCGATATACGAGCTGCTGCGGACCCCGGTTCGGCGTCTGTGGCTACGACGTTGTGTGGAACGGGCCCAGGACGAGCGCAGGCTCGAGGGCTGGGCAGCTACACTCCGTAATCTGAATCTGTCGGACAAGGTTGGCGTGTTGTACACCGGTCGACACTGCATCGGCACGCCGGTCTCCCAGTTCGTCGTGCTGACCTACTCGGCCGGCCCGCGGCACCGCAAGCTGGTGACCACATGACCCGCTACTGGTACGGTTGGACGCTCGGAGTCTTGGGCGTGCTGCTGCTGACGATGCTGCTGCTGGCGTTTGTGGTGCCGCAATGACCACGCCGAAGCCGATCTACACCTGGGCCGAATCGATCGCCGTCGTGGGTTACGTGCTGCTGGTCGTCGGCGGGCTGCTGGTTCTGTTGGGGGTGTTGGGGTGAACGAACGACTGATCCGCCGGGGCGGCAAGCTGTACCACGAACTGCAGGACCCGACTTCGCTGCTGGATCTGATCGGTCCGGACCCGAACCTGCAAATGGTCATCGATGAGATGGCCGAGGTGAGTCTGCAGCAACTGTATTTCGGATCGCCCAATCAGCCGGCCGAGTGTCCGGTCTGCGGTCAGCAACGCGATTCTTACTGGCGAGACGAACGCGGTCTGCTGTTCCGTCACGCCCGACGCGCCTGGCTGTGTCGATGGTCGGCGATCGAAGCGACACAGCCGTCGCTCCCACACGACAACGACGAGTTCGTCGTTGTTCCGGACCAGTTCCGGTGAGTCGTTGGATCGCGCCATTTCCTCGATTGAGGTTCCGCATGCGTTACGGCTACTGGTGCCAGCACCGGTTCGGCCCCTGGCGAATGATCGAAATGGGCAAGGCGCAGTTGCGTCGCTGCTTCGACTGCGAACATACGGAATTCAGATGAGGCACCTGCGGATCACGTTCACGGACGGAACTGTCGAAGACCTGGAAAGCAAGTATGAATACGTCACAACTGTGGGGGACACGGTAACGACCCGCACCGAACGCGTAGGTGGATTTGCGGATGTCGGCCCGACCTACTCCCTATACAGCATTCGAAAATACGAATGGGTGGAGGGCTACAAGTGAGCTACCCCGCGGGGCCGCCGGACCCCTATGACAGCCCGGTCGGTCAGGCCGCGGCGCAGTACCCTCCCCCGCAACCGTCCGGCAACGCCGCGGACGACTTCATCATCTCGGCGCTGGTGGCGGCAATCATCGCCGGCTGGGTGCTGTCCAAGATTCGCGACCTGCTGACCAAGGCGCAGGACGTGGACCCGGAGACCGTGACATTCCTGCTGCGCCAGACCGTGTTCGTGCAGTTGCTGAAGATGGACGAATACGCGCCAACCAATCCAATGTTGGGCGCACAGCGCCGGCAGAACGCATTCCGACGCGCGGCGTACGTGCTGAACGCGGCCCGCCGGATGACCACCGCGATCCGGACCCGTGATCCGATCACCATCACCGCGGCCTGGGACCGAGAGTTGAATTATCTGGGGTCGCACCTGCAGGCCAACCGCAAACGCAACGAGGCCGCGATCGAACTGGCCAAGCGCTGGAACAAGGCCGGACGGCCGGCGCTGATGGGCTGGTGGGCCATGCGGGATCACCGTACTTCCAAGGAGTGTCTGGCCGCCCATGGACGCAACTTCGATCCCAAATCGATCCCCCCGATCGGATATCCAGGGTCTGTGCACCCCAACTGCCGGTGCAAGCCGGTCCTGCCCTGGGACACCGACCTGAGGGTCGAAAACCTACCGGACCCCCGAATGATGTTTGATGGGGTGGTCGCGGCGTCCAACCCGGGTTGGTCCGCCACCACCAAACAATCGTGAGGTTCAGATGGCTGCAACTGCCCTTGTCGTGACTTCCTTGGACCGGTCCGGTGCGGTGGCGCGTCCGGCCGGCACCACGGTCGACAACGTGAACGGCAATTCGTTCCCGGCCGGTCCCAACACCTGGATCGAGCTGATCGGTGCGACCGCGACCGACACCTTGACGTTCGCGATCCCCGGTTCGGTCGACGGCCAGACCATCAGCGGTAAGGCGATCCCGGTCATCCTGACCGCGGACCTGCTGCTGGGCCCGTGGCCGCCCAGCATCTACGGCCCAACGGTGACGTTCACCAGTTCCAACGCCAACGCCAAGGTGAATGTTTACAACCTGATCCCCCAGAACTGACACACGGTGCGTAGCCAGCCATTCAACCCGCTGCCCGGAGACTTCTGTTTGGTCTCCGGGAGGCCGTGGTACGTCACCAAACCGATCCTGTTCGGGGAGTTTCTGAACGGAGACGGGTTTGGTCATTGGGTCACGATCCCCCGCGATCCAGCCGCGCCGATCGGGGCACCCAACAGGCGGTGGGAGGGGTTCAGCCACGCGCTCGTGGTGGTCGAGCGTGACACAATCGTAGAAGCGGAGCCCGGCGGCGCGCGGACCGCGGATCTGGCACCGTACCGAGACACCAAGCTGGGCGGCACGTTCGTCTCCTCGACCTGGGACCTGACCACCGCTCAGCGTGTCCGGGTCTGTGAAAACGCCCTGAAACATGTCGGGCGTCCGTATTCGGGGATGGATTACGCAGCGCTGTTCGCGCATCGGCTACACCTGCCGTTGCCCGGACTACGCTCGTACGTGGCTAACACCGAGTTCGAGATCTGCAGCCAGTCGGTGGACGACATCTACTTCGAGTCGGACCTGCATATCTTCCAGGATGGCCGCTGGTCCGGTTATGTCACCCCGATGGGTCTGTTCCCCGCGTTGACCGGTCCGGTGGTTGCGTAGTACCTTACCAGAAGGGTAAGATGGACCCGTGACATCCCTGCAGCAGTGGACCGTGGAGCTGGTCGGGCCGAAGGGCTATATTCACGGCTGGGTCAAGGTCGAAGGGATGATCCAACACAAGGACAGCTCCCGTGGACGAGTGACCGCCTACGATAAAAACACCCAAACCGCTCACGTGGACTGGCACTCCGGCCCACGAGCCAGGGTCAACGGTGGTAAGGGGACCACCAAGGCGTACCATATCCACTCGATCGACGACCAACTGGACGCGGGGCTGCGCCAACAGACCCATCTGATACCCGATGCGCCGGCCAAGACGCCCAAGCAGGCGCAGGACGAGCGAATTCGTGGAGCCACCGGACAGCGAATGGCCGCCGAGAAGGCCAAGACGCTGGACCAGTTCAAGGCGTACGGCGGCAAAGTCGCGGGCGACGAACCCAAGCTGACCGGTCGCGAGAAGGCGCTGCATGGCACCAAGTTCCTGGACAGTGCACCCAAACCGAAGGTCGAGATCAAACGGCCCGCGGACCCGTTCGCCACGATTCCAAACGCGTATGGTGACGGTGAACCGTCCAAGCCTACTCCCTATCCAGTCGAAATATTCGGGGCAGAAAAACTGCCTGGTCGGGAGGGTCTCAATCGACTGACCTCACAGTTGATGGATCTCCACCAACGCTATCCTCTGCGCCGGGGGCTACCAGTAATCGCGATATCCCCTCCCGGGGCGCCGCAAGTGGCGAACTATAACTCTGATATTCACATGATGACGGCTGGCACGGACTCACTGAAAAGTAAAGACTACGCACCCGCTGGTTTTCAAGGAAGGGAACGCGGGTACACCACCCCTACGGGGAACGCTTCGTTTCTCGAGCGGACCGCTACGCATGAGTACGGCCACGCGTTGGACGCGCAGCTTTCGCCGAGTCAACGTCAGCAAATGTTCGCTGAAGTAGAGACTAGTATCCCTGGGGTTTCCGCGATAGGGCAGAACGCTCCCTACTCTTGGATACAGCAGAATAAAGCTGCAATCGTCAACAAGGTCGGCACCTACGCCTCAACAAGTGACGAAGAGCTGATCGCTGAATTGTTCGCTGAGTTTGTACACTCGACCACGCCCAGCCCGGCGGCACAGGTTGTGGGCAAGTACCTGAAAGGGAGGGCGTGATGGTCTCCACGCTACCAACCAAGGCGGTGTTGCGCCGGGTCCTGAACGACCTGATGCGTAGGCCGCGTAACCGCGAGATGCTGGATGCGATCGACAAGGTTCGCAAGCAGATCCAGGAGTGCCCGCGGTGAGCTGGATCGCGCTGTCGGACAAAACAGCAGGCTACTCGGCGCAGCACCACCCACTGGGGCAGGGTGGATTGTGGAAGCACAAGGGCTGGCAGTTGCCGGCATACATCCAAAACGTGGCCAAGGGTCTGATGGAGTCCGGCAAGGACCGGTCCACCGCCATTCAGATGGCCATCGGCGCGGTCAAGCGTTGGGCGTCCGGCGGCGGGAGCGTTACGCCCGAAGTCCGGGCGGCATCGGCCGCCGCGGTGGTGGAATGGGAGAAGCTGAAAGGCCAGGCACATTCGACTTCCCAAACCGGTCCGGCGCTGGAACTGAACCAGGTCGCATCGGCCGCGGGAGCGGCTCGATACAACCTGCCGATCGGAACCCAGCTCGGAGCCAACGGCAAACCACTGCCCAACCAGACGCCCGGTGCCGCCCCGGCCGCGGCCCAAGTGACTCCTCAGGCCAAGCAGTTGGTCTCCTCGATGCCGGACGCGGGGTTGATGGCCGCGCATCAGCGGCTGAGTGCGATGGGCGCGTCTGGCGGGCCGGACGTGGCTGCGGCCAAGGCGCTGGTGGCCAGCGAGCTGGCCAAGCGTGGCTATGCGACCAATGTGGATGGCTCGATCACCCGGACCCAGATCGGACAGGGTGGTCTGGCCAAGGCTGCAACCGCTCAAGCGAATCAGGCCAGCTCCGCCAATCAACGACAGATCGCCGCGAATAAGCTGGCGGCCCAGACCGCGGCTCGGAATGCTCGTGCGCAGGCCGCTGCTGTTAAGGCGAAAGCTGCGGCGGTCAAAAAAGCAGCGGCCAAACCCAAGGCTGCCGCCAAGGCCAAGAAGCCCGTTGCACCGGCCAAACCGCATTGGTTTACCAACCCGGCAAATGCAGTGGAACTGTCGATCCCGGTCGGGTACAGTGGGCAGGGACCGCGAATCACCGATCGCTATGGAATCCCCGTGGCGAATTCCCGGCGTAAGAGGGTGAAGAAATGAGCGACCGTGACTACTGACAAGGATTGGACCCCCCGCGCCCGCTCCGACACCAATATGTACGACGCAACCGGCCAGCCGGTGGACTCGGCACTGTTCCTGGGCGTTTCGGGTCCGACCATCCGGCCGGTCCGGGCCAAGCCGCCGGACACCCCGCCGGACCCCAAGGAGACCCCGGTCCGTCTGGCGCGGGCCGCCGGCTTCTCCTTCAAGATTGTCCGTCCGCCCTCAACCCCAAGGTAGCCCATCCCCCATGGATGAACACGCGCCCTCTACCGCCTTACGACGGGACCGTTGGAAGTCCCAGCGTCACTCGGCAACGGCTTCATTTTGCCCCGCTGTTCGATTTCGAACACCTGCCGACCGGAACCTTACGCGATGTCTCGGGGATCTGCGCGAATATGGCCGAGCTGCAGGTCGGACGCCTGCACGACGGACAGGAGCTGTCCGCCGGACTGCGCAGGCTGCTGGAGGCCAAGGACTGTTTCGTTCGACAAGCCGTACTCGACCGAGGGGGGCGTACGTAGTGCCGATCGGTGAATGGTACTCGTTCCCGATGCCGGACCGACGGGCGACCAGCCATGGTAACGTGGTCAATCGACCGAAGCGGGATCGGCGCAAGCAAGCAGCGCGTCGGCACGCGGCCAAGAAGGCGCGATCATGACTATCCACATCGCCGTGGTGCACCGGGTCCGGACCCGTCCGGTGGTCAAGATCGGTCGCGGCAAGCGTGGGCGCAAGAAACTGACCGAGCAGCGCGCCCGCGCGGCGATCGCTCGGAGGCGCGAATGACGCGCAAGATGGCCGATTCGATCTATTCGGCCCAGATACCGGTCGGTGTCTTCCCGCTGGTGGCCGGATACATCAACGGCCCGCGCAGTCGGTGGTCTCAAGCCGACTGGGACCGACACGCCGGGTATTCGACCCTGATCCGGATCACCGTGTCGGCGTTCGTCAACGACGGGCACGTGCTGGACGTGGAGAAGGACGACGCCACACCGGCCCAGGCACCGCCGTGGGTCCGGATGCGACGGGCGACCGGTGCGGACCCGACTGTCTACTGCTCGGAAGCGGCCTGGCCCGCTGTCCGGACGGAGTTCGCCAACCAGGGCGTTCTGCAGCCGCACTACTGGGTGGCTGCCTACCCCGGCGAGGGGGCCCAGGTTGTCCCATCCGGCGCGGTCGCGCATCAGTGGATCGACCGTGGACCATACGACGAATCTATCGTGGCCGATTACTGGCCCGGTGTAGACCCAGGAGGAATAGTGTCTCTGAACCAGGACGACGCCAACGGGCTGTCCACCACAACCTGGTCGGTCGTGATCAACAAAACCGATCCGCTGGCAGCCTACCTCAAAACCATCGGCTACACCGCGGACGCCAACGGCAATATGACCGTGTCGGCGCCGTTTGGTCAAATGCAGCTATACACCTTCCTGCGCGTCTCACAACTGGCCAACGCGACCTCCGGGGTCTTGGCCAAACTGGACGCCCTGTCAACAGCCGAGGCCAAGACCGACGCGGACGTGTTGGCTCTACCGGCACCCGGACAGGTCACCGACGCCCAGATGGCCGATCTGGAGGCTAAACTGGTGGCCGCGTACCCGAACTACAACGTCACCATCACTAAGGCGTAGGAGTCGACCATGCTGTTCGATCTGGCGTTGCCCGCAGAGCCGGTCCAGACCGAATGGATCGTGCTGGCCGACGAGAGTCCGGACGGTGACGACTGGAAGCCGGGCGAAAAGGCGATCTACGACAAGCTGATCGCCAAAGGTGTCAGCCCGGCACTGGCCAAGATCATGTGCAAGAAAGCAGCGGCCAAGGTGAACAGCACCGAGACCGTTCGGCCCCGGTCCGGCATCAGTCTGGCCGCGGTGCCGGCGGATCTGCGGACCGACGCCCGACAGAAGGCGGCTGGCGAGGGCGACGCGATGCCGGATGGCTCGTTCCCGATCCGGTCGTTGGCGGAGCTGGACAAGGCCCGGCAGGCGTTCGGCCGGGTCAGTCCGGACAAGGCGGACGCCGTCCGGCGGTTCATGTTGAAGCGGGCCCGGGCGCTGGGTGCGTCCTCCGACGTGATCGACGCGATCAACAAGTACGGCGAGAACGGTAGCAACAGAGACGGGGATTAGATGTCTTACGTGGCAACGCCACCCAAGTTCGAGGCCGTCCAGTGGACCGGAACGGGCTTTGCAGCCTACAAGGCAACCGTCGACCCGGCCGACATGCATGGGGTGATGCTGAACAGCGACAATTCGGTTTCCTACGATTTTGCCGTGACGATGATCGTCGAAGTGAACGGTTGGTTGGTCAGCAACCTCTACTACGGTGCTTTCCCCGGCTGGGATGCGGGGGCTTTATTCCCACCTCTGACCGATGCCGATTTCCAAGCCCAGTACGCGGTGTCGGTATGATTGATCCCAACCAGCCGGTTGAAGTGGATCGGCCAGCGCACAGCGAACAGGACGCGCGCAACTCGGTCTACAACGCGCTGACAGCCGCAGGCTACACGGTGACGGGGATGTCTGAGGGCATCTACGGGGTCACCTCGCCGCAAGACCCGGACCTGATGATCACGCTGGTAATCCATCGGACTCCCGTGATACGCTAGTCTGGTCTAGCGACGGAGTCCCTCCCCAGGGGCTCACCCTGAGAACGACCCCCGCGGTCATCCTTCCGGCCGCGGGGGTCGTTTCGTGTTTCGGGTCAGCGCTGGGAGATCGACAGGTTGTGTCGCTTGGGGGCACTTCCCAGAACGCCGCCGACCTGTCCGGCGGCGTTGCCGAACTCGGCGCGAACCGAGACCACGCCTTCGTAGATCCCCTCTACCATCTCGTGGATGGCCAGTACCTCGTCGTGGCAATCGCGGTCGTACTGCACCAGGATCACGACGCAGTCTCTGCGCTTTTCGGTCACGGGAAAGCCTCCCAAAGTGAGAAACGGAACGGGCGAACGGCCCATCTTACCACAGAGGTAAGGTCTCCTGCAAACGTCCGTTTCACTTTGCGCGATTTCAGGTGATACGCTTGCCTTCATGCCGAGCCAGGTACTTACTCCCACGTGCGCAACCGCCGCGGTCGAGCTTGCCGGCGGGCTGTTCCGCAAGCAAATCTTGCCGTTCAAGACGATCAACTACACGGCGCCGGACGGGTCCAAACGGAAGCTCACGTTTGATCGGAAATTCCACCAAGATCTGGTCGCCTCCTACCAGTCCGGCGCTTTTGGTCAAGTTCCGTTTCAGTTGGCGGATTCCAAGAATACCCATACCAACGACCCGGAACGCACCCGCGGCGAGATCACGGGGCTGGAGATGGGCGCCGATGGGCTGTACGCGCTGGTTAAACCGACGACGCCCGAGGCCGCAGAGCTGATCCGGACCAATCCGAAGCTCGGAGTTTCGGTCCGGGTGGTGGAGAACTATCAGCGGTCGGACGGCCAATTCTTCCCCCGCGCGTTGCAGCACGTGCTGGGCACGCTGGACCCCCAGGTGATCGGGATGAAACCCTGGGAAGAAGTCCAACTCACCGATCCGGTCACCGACGAAACGATCGACCTGACCGCGAGTACGTACGAAAGGACGACCATGAGTGACGATGGTACGGGCGGCACCGGGCAGGTGACACTGACCCTGGACGCGGCGCAGGCCGATCGGCTGGCGCTGCTGCTGAACGACGACGACGCGGCCGCTGCGGCTCTGGCCGGTGTGATCGGTCTGGCCAACGGTAACCAGGGCACGGGCGACGACGACGATGAGCCGTACGCCGGTCTGGCGCCGGAGGTCGCGGCGGCCATCGAGATGGCGAACGCCACCGCCGAGGCGGCCAACCAGCGGTCGATAGAACTGGCTAACCAACTGGCGACCGCTCAGGTGGCCGGCGAGGTGGAGCGCTACAGCGTCGCCGGACTGGCCCCGGCGATCATCGACGCGGCCCGGCCGTTGCTGTCGGTCCAGTCCGGGGCGATCAATCTGTCCAACGGTGCGGCCCAGGTGGATCCCGGCGCGGTGATTCGGGCGGTGCTGGACACGGTGCTGGGGCTGTCGCAGGCCGGATTGGACGTGATCGACCTGGGCCGAGAGACCGGATCGGCGCAAGGTTCGGAGACGGACCCGACCACCCAACGGCGGGACGCGCTGCTGGCGCAGTGGACCACCGACTACGGCAACTGAAAGGAGTAAGACATCATGGCTGCAGTAGTTGCCGTCTCCCGGTTCGGACCCGACAGTTACACGGTCTCGCCGGCCGGGTTCGTGGACGGTGGGATGATGGTCGAGCCAGACCCGGCCAACGCTGGGTTCATTCGGGTGGCATCGGCCGCTTCGAACACCTTCCTGGGCGTGGCGATCCAGCCGGCCGAGGGATCGGCGTTTGCCAACCCCATCACCGCCGGGTACAACGCGCCGATCCTGGACATCTCGGTTCCGGTGGAACGGGTCGCGGTCGGCTGGCAAGGCACCTATAAACTGCTCTACAGTGAGGCTGTGAACTTCGGCCAACTGGTGTCGTGCGGGGCGAACGGGACCGTGGTTCCCTATCAACTGGCGGCCTGGACCGTGGTCAACCCGACCGATGGTGTGACCACCGGGGCACACGCCGGGGTAGCCGATGGCGTGACCACGGCCGGCTCCACCACGGTGACCAGCGCAACCGCCGCGTTCATCGCCAGTGACGTGGGCCGAGCCATCTCGGGCGGTTCGATCCCGGCCAACACGACGATCACGGCGGTGGGTTCGGGCACCTCAATCACGATCAGTGCCGCCGCGACTGTGTCGGCCGTTGGTGTGGCACTGGTGTTCGGCGCCCAGTTCCGGGTGTCCTCAGCGGCTTCCACCTTCACTCAGGGCGTGGAGGGTGCGACCATCTCGGGCGGTTCGATTCCGGCGGCCACCATCGTTACCACGTTCGTGGATTCGCACACGCTGATCCTGTCCAACGCTCCCACCGTGACCGCGGCCGGCGTGACCTTCACGTTCACCAACGTGCCGGCGAATCAAACTCAGGCCGGACAGGTGGTTGGTCGGTGCGTGGAGCCCAGCGGTGTGATCGCCGGGGCACTGGGTAAAACCCGTCTGGCCGGGGTCTGAGGGCCGGCGTCAACGAAGGAGAATGACAGATGCCGACTGCAGTAACCTACTCGGGGCAGGGTCCCCGGCTTACCGTCAACGCGATGCTGGTGGACCCGCTGATGATCCGGGCCCGCATGCTGCAGATGATGACGCAGCAGTTCATCATGACCGCACTGCTGCGCAACGCACCGGCCACCCAGTCCGGCGCGGTGGTCTACGCCGAGAGCAACCCGCTGTTCGCCACCGACGATGCGGCCGAGGTTGCTGAGGGCGCCGAGATCCCGCTGGGTCAGGTCCAGATCGGCAATCCCAAGGTCGCGGTTACCCGCAAGACCGGGCTGGGTGTCGAGATCACCCGTGAGATGCGGGACCGCAACCGGATCGACCTGGTTCAGTTGTCGATGGACCAGGTCCGGAACACCATGGTGCGAAACTGGGAACGTCGGCTGTTCGCTTCGTTCGACGCGGCCACGGCCCAGACCGGCATGGTGGTGGCCGGTTCCCAGTGGTCCAGCCCGACCCTGAACACGTCGGCGCCGCGTCGGGACGTTCTGGCCGCAACCAAGCTGGTGACCGAAGCGGTCGCTCCGAACATGGATCCGAACAACCAGCAGGATTTCTTCGGGTTCCAACCCGACACGCTGGTGATTTCCACGACCGCCCAGTACAACCTGATGCAGAACAGCGATTTCGTTCAGCTATACCTGGGCGGTGACATCGCGGATCGCAACCCGAACTACACCGGACAACTGGAACGCAAGCTGCTGGACCTGGACATCATGACTTCTCGGTTCATCGCTCCGAACGTTTCATACGTGTTGCAGACCAACGTGCTGGGTGGGTACTCCGACGAGCGCCCGCTGGGCGTCACGCCGCTGTACGCCGACCTGCCGCGCGAGGTCTGGCGCGCCGACGTGGTCCGTCGGACCGCGATCTTCATCGACCAGCCGTTCGCGGTCGCCAAGATCGTATCCACCTGAGGAGGCTATCGTGTCATTCGTCCACCCCGGGTTGGACCCGGACGAGGATTCCCCCGACGAGGACGTGCGAGCCTTCCAGGTTCGTGCCGCCGTGATGCACGTGGTTCGGGGCGCCGACAAGTGGGGCCAGCCGGTGATCGCCGGGTACGATCGCGGCGAGACGGTCCAACTGACACCGGGCTACGCCGAGCCGTACCTGAAAGCTGGATTGCTGCGGTCGATCGAGCCGGAAGAAGAAGACGACGACGAAGCGCCGCGACCAACCACTCGTCACAAGACGCCATCGACCGATGACGGAGACGATTCGTAGCGCACCCGTTGGGTTAGGAGTCTGATTTATATGTATTTCTGAGACTGCCAGTCCCGAAGATACATATAAATCAGACTTATAGGAGGTGAGAAGATGCCAGTAGCCCCGACCACGATCTACACGACGGTGGCTCTGGTCCGGGCCGTCGCCGTACGCGACCCGACCAACACCGCGGCTACACTCGCCTCTCTGTCGGACGACCAGCTTCAGGAGGCGATCAACGATGCGGCGTCACAGGTAGATTCGGCGATCGGATTCACCTTTCCGACTCCGTTCGCGGTCCCGGTGCCGGTCCAGATCACGCTGATTACCCGAGACATCGCGACCTACCTGGCGGACTGGACTTACCGGCAGTTCAAGGACTACGCATCCGGCAACCCGCTACTGTTGCGGTACCAGCGGGCGATCGCGTTGCTGGAGGGGCTGCGGTCGGGTAAGGCCAAGCTGGTCGATTGGCCACCGCCCGGCGACGTGATCGATCAGCCCTCACCCGAAGGCGGCACCATCGTCAACGACGGGTACTTCGGGACCGCGCCGGACCTGACCCGAGGCATCCCCGTCAACGAGTCGGCCCATTTGGGTCGGCAATGGAACGGCCCAGGCAGCGCAGAGAACTGGGGGCAGGGCTGGTGGTAGATCAGGGATCGTTCTTCGACCGGATCGATGAGCTAGCCGAAAAGATCGGAGATAATCAGCTCGTCGGAGACGTGCACGTGGACCAGATCTACGCGTTCAACCAGCACGAAGGCTATTGGGTGAGCGGCCCGAACGCCGGCCGGACCCTGGACAACCACGGGCATCTGCACTACCTGTCCGGACCGCTGTACGACCACGCCGACCAGTACTACCAGGAGATCGCGGATCGCGTGCTGGACGAAGGTCCGGTCCCACCGATGATCGACGACGTCAAAAACCTGATCACGAACGTGCTGATCAACGCACCTGTCGAGTTCGACAATCTACGGCGGTCGGCGGCCGGCACAGTGACCGACAACGGCGATGTGGCCTGGCATCAAGACGCCGAGGTCCCCCGGTTGTCGGCGCAGGAACTGGCGGCCGAGCGGCGCGGACAGGGCAAGTCTGGTCGGTGGAACTCGTCCGGTGACACCCGACACGGGAGGGCGAGACCGTGATCGATCCCGTCCTGATGGCCCTGTGGCTATCCGCATTGCTGTCCGGCCAGCCGCAGGCGCCGAATTTCGCGGTCGGACCGAACCGGCCCGAATTGGAATTTCCGGACAACCTGGGAATCGTGACGCCGATGCCGGGCCCCGGCTCGGGCACCGAGGGTTTGATCGATTTTCCGGTGTTCCAGATTCGGATTCGGGGGCTGACACCCTACTACGCCCAGTTGGCGAACCAGGCGAATATGGTCGACCAGGCGTTGGTATTCGGGCTGTACCCCGCCAACATCTGGGGCAGTCGGATTTTGACCGTGGGCCGGCCCGGCTCCGGCCCGGTGCCGGTCAACGAAGATCCGACCAACCAGCGGATCAGTTTCATGTGCAACTATCTCGTGACCGAAGCAATCAGCATAGGGAGTCCGGTGCTATGAGCGAACCGAACCTGCCACCCGCCGACGCCGGACCCCTGGAGAGCCAGCCAGTGGCACCGACCAAGGATGGCAACATCATCCTGGCCACCACCAATCCCCACATGCGATTCACCGACGAGCTGAACCCCGAAGGCGAGTTGTTCCCGCCGATCGAGTTCGCCGGCACCGAGGTGACACCGGACCAGGCCAAGGCGGCAGTGGCCGCGGCGGCACGATCCAACATCGGTCTGGCCCGGCGCGACAGTCAGTTGCAGTTGGCCACGATTATGTTGGCCGCGCCGGAAGGGTTCGTGGTGGCGGACAATCGGCACGGCCTGTCGTTCCCCGCGGTGGTCTCAACCGGCACGGTGATGACCTACGAGCAGGCCAGTGCGGCGCGTGCCGAGGCGGCCCGGATCGGCGTGGAACTGAAAGAGGTTAGCCGATGACTTCTCCCGCGGCTCCGACCTACAACCGGCTGAACGTGCTGGTCGGCATGGCCAACTGTTTCGTTCAGCCCTACAACCCTCTGGTGCCGGCGGTGCTGCCTTCGGACCTGATCGCCCTGAACGGTGTCTGGGCTTCCCCCTGGGTACCGATCGGTGCGACCGATCAGGGTCTGTCGTTCAGTTTCGCTCGCAAGACCACCAACATCACGATCGAGGAGCAGCAGACTCCGGTCTCGGTTACTTCCGATTCGACCGACGTGATGGCCAACGTGGACTTGGCCGAGGACAGTCTGCAGACCATGCTGTGGGCGTTCGGTGGCGGCACCATCACCGCGATCGCCGCGGCACCGACCCAGCCGGCGATGAACGTGCTGCAGATCCACAGCAATCTGGATCAGTTCGCGTTCGGTTTCGAGGGGACCGACCCGGCCGGGTTCTACCGCCGGGTGCTGGTCCAGCCAACGGTGTCGGCCGGCAAGGTGGACGCCAAATTCCGGCGGGCCGCGGGTAAGCGGATGTATTCCACCAGCTTTACTTACCTGGACAAACTGGAGAACCTGGGAATCCGGGAGATGACCGGACCGCACACGTGAGGGTGAGCTGAATGGGCTTTGATGCCGGCAAGTTCGTCGACGTTCTGGACTACGATTTTACCGCGTTCGGTGGCTCCAAGGGCGTGGTGCCCGAACCATCGGACAAGGTGCTGCTGCGATTCCAGGACAGCATGCGTAAAGGTCTGGTCGAGTTCGGGATCACCGACGCGATCGATATCACCGACAACGCCGTGGTGATGAGAATCATCGCCAAATTGCCGGCCGAACAGATGTCTCAGTTCCTGGAGATGCAGGTGGATGCCCTGGCCGAATTCTGTCAAGGCACTCCCACCCTGACCGAGCTGCAGACGATGCCGGTCAGGGTGCGCAACGCGTTCGCCGGATGGCTGATGGGTAAATTCGAAAACCCGGAATCCTTGGCCACCGCTACGAACTCTTAAGCGGTGGCCCAGACCGCAGACGGCTTTATTTCCGAGTTCGAGAAACCCTGTACTTCGACGTAGATCAGTGGGACGCCTTGCCCTGGTGGCAACAGATTATGTACACCCGACAGATGGAGGTCGCGGCGGCCGAGCAGCAGTCCGGTGAGGTCGAGGCCGAAGGTGATTTGACCGACGAGCTGACCTACCGGGTCCAGACCGAACTGCCGACCGGCCGGACCGGCTCCGGGACGGTGGAAGGGACCGCCGAAGCCCTGCAACAACTGGGGATCAACGTGGTCCGGGTCCAGTTCGGTCAGCAGGAGGAGGTGCGTCATCACATTTGATGCTGGCGACATTCGCTCCAAGATGACTCTGGACCGATCGGACTTCCGGACCGGACTGGACGAGGCCAAACGCGAGGCTCAAGAGTTCGTTGACCACGATTATCAGGTTCGATTTACCGCACATCTGGATGCCTCTGCAGCTCGGGCCGAAGCCGAGGCATTCCGGGTCGAGCAGTCCCGCAATATCACCATTGACGAGAAGATCAAGACCGATTCGACCGGTAAAGACGCTAGCGGTCTGGCCAAAGACGCCATTCCCGGCGGGTCCGGCGGCTCCGGGTTCAATCTCTCTCAGATCGCGAGCATCGCGCCCGCCGGTCTGGGTACGGTCAGCTCTCTGGCGCCGATGCTGGGGATGGTCTCTGTGGCCGCCGGGGGCGCCGGGATCGCGCTGGGCGGCGTGGGAGCGGCCATCGCCACCCTGCCGGCCTTGGCGTTGGGCGGTGCTGCGGCGCTGGGTTCGCTCAAGCTGGGGATGGATGGGATCAAAAACGCCTCCAATCAGTTGAATCCCGAAGTTACCAAGCTTAAGACTTCGATGGTCTCAGCGTTCCAAACCGATTTCACCCCCATCTTTAGGCAACTGGGCCCGGTGATCACCGCGATCACCCCGGCCATGGTCTCGATGGCGTCTGGGTGGGCATCGTTGGCCCAGGCCGGTACCAATGCGATCTCCGGACCGGGTGGGATCGGCGCGATTACCGGCATCCTGACCGGGGTTCGGTCCGGCATGCTGGCCGCGGCTCCGGGCGTCCAGGCGTTTACTTCCAGCCTGCTGGGGATGGGTGCGGCCGGCGCGCAGGCGTTGCCGCAGTTGGGAGCGCAGTTCTCCACGGTCACCAAGAACTTCCAGGCGCTGATCCAGCCTCTGATCCAGTCCGGCGCCGTGACCGGCGCGGTTCGGGACTTGGGTAGTGCCCTGACCCCGATCGCTCTGGGAATCAATCAACTAGTTGCGGCGGCGATCCCTCTGTCGCCCTTGTTGATCGGGCTGGGACAAATTCTGGGCGGTGTGATCGGGCAGATCGCCGGGATGGCGCCGATGCTGGGCCAGGCCGGATTGCAGTTGCTAGCGGCACTGGGCCCGTTGATCCCGGTGATCGGGCAGATCGGACAAGCACTGGGCGCGATCGTGATCCCGCTGCTATCGGCCTTGGGGCCGATCATCGCCGCACTGGCCCCGGCGTTGGGGGCGCTGGCCCAGACATTGGGGGCCGGACTGGGCCAAACCATCACCGCCATCGCCGAGCCGCTGGGCCGGATTGCAGAGGTAGTCGGGCCGGCACTGATTCAAATTTTGGCCGCTGCCGCGCCGTTGGTCGGGACATTCGCGCAGGTGGTCGGGGTCTTGGCGGGGGCGCTGGCGTCCGGAATCGCCGCAATCATGCCGACCATCGTCGAGGTATTCCGTCAGTTGGTCCCGGTGTTGCAGTCGGTATTGGCCTACAACACCGGGCTTTTCGAGCCGATCATCACGGCTGCAGTGGGATTGATCCAGGCGCTGTTGCCGCTACTGCCGCCGCTGCTGGACCTGGTCAATGTGATCATGCCCGGCCTGCGCGGAGTCATCGCCGCGGTCGCGCCGGTCATCAGCCAACTGGCCCAGATCATCGGCCAAGGATTGACCGCAGCGATGCCGGTATTGATGCAGATCGGCAATGCGCTGTCCAACATCCTGGGTACCGCGATCAAGGCGTTGATGCCAATCATCCCCCCGTTGGCTACCGCGTTCTTTATGATCGTCAACGCATTGCTGCCGATCATCCCGCCGTTGTTGCAGATTGTTCAGCAACTGCTACCGCTGCTTACTCCGTTGCTGATGGCTCTGGTGCCGGTGATCACGTTGGCGGCCCAGACCATCGCCACGCTGGTGCCGGTCTTGATGCCATTGATCACCATCATCGTGAATCTTTTGATGCCGATTATCAAAGCTTTGTTGGACGTAGTTCAGGTCGTATTTACCACCATCGCCAAGGTGATCGGCGACGCTTTGCGGATCGTGACGGGCATCATCCAGGTGGTGATGGGGCTACTAACCGGTAACTGGCGAGAAGCCTGGAATGGGCTGAAAAACATCGTCGGCGGGGCGTTCGCGCTGATCCGCGATGCGGTGGTCGGCGGAATCAACATCGTGCTGAAGTTCTTGGGCGGAGTCGGGGGCGCAATCCTGCACGCGATCGGGAATCTGGGCGGTCTGCTGTGGAACATCGGTAAGGCGATCATCGAAGGTTTGTTCAACGGCATCAAGAACGCCTGGAATGCGGTTACCGGTTTCATCGGAGGGATCGGAAGCTGGATCGCTTCGCATAAGGGCCCGATCGAGTACGACGCCCAGTTGTTGGTCCCGCATGGTGGCGCGATCATGGGCGGCCTGCTCACCGGGATGGCCGGCCAGATGCCGGCGTTGGGCCGGTTCCTGGCCGGGGTCAGCAGCTCGATCGCCAACACCACCTTCAGTCTACCGACGCCCACGGTCGGGGGATCGGCCGGGCAAGCCGTGATCAACGCCCTGGTGTCGATGTCCGGCGTGGGTTCCAACGCCAGTGGTAATCAGGGGATCGCGACCGCTGTGCAGCAGGGCGTGTACAACGCGCTAAACCGAGCTTCCCTGAGTGTGAGTGGGACCGGAACCGCTAGGCTGGTGGCGAACGGAAACGCCGTCCTGGGTCGGAGGTGATCGTGAGTCCATCTATTAGTATCTCATGGACTGTTTCTTCCTCCCGACACATGCCCTATCCCTATAAATCTGATCTATATGTATCTTCGGGACTGCCAGTCCATGAAATACATATAAATCAGATTTATGGGGGTGAGCGATGACGATCAACCGGTATCGGTTCTATGTCGGAGCGCTCGGGTCGATCCAGCCGCTGCCTCCGTTGCCCAAGGGTGCCAACCCTTCCTCGACTCCGGTGCTGTACGGCGGAATGCACCAATCTCTGTCGGCTCGCACCACGCTGGACGTGTTCGGGTACAAACGCACTTACATCCTGCCCTGGACCTACCTGGCCCGGACCGACCGCGCCTACGTCAACGCACTATACCGCGGCGTCGCGCCGGGCCCGTACCGGCTGGTGGACGGGCGCCACTACAACATGCTGGGCACCGATGCCTCGTCCGGCGGGTCCCAAACCGCCTCGATTGCCTCGTTTACCGTTTCGGCCGGCACATTGGCGTTCAATGCGATCTCGTTGGCCAGCATGCATGCCGATCTGGCCGGACTGATCCGCGGTGGGCAGGTCTGGACGCCGGCCGCATCCGGCAACACCCTTCTGGCCAACCACTTGGGCGCGGCAGTCGGCGCCGTACCGACCTTGGTCGGCTCGACCTACAGTTTCAGCGTCTACGCGTCCGGATCGGGAAACCACAAACTAACGATTCAGCCCTACGACATCACCGGAGCCGCGCTGA
>Ga0193709_1000069_pt1 | contig 45953 bp, 38 predicted proteins | sample H3c2metaG_FD_160571 | JGI IMG/M metagenome (GOLD analysis project Ga0193709, IMG submission 160571) | Soil microbial communities from a riparian zone of the East river system, Colorado, United States - H3c2 | ecosystem: Environmental > Terrestrial > Soil > Riparian zone | place: USA: East River...
ACACTATCTGGCTCCTTCGGAGTCATGGGCTTCGCACAGCCTCACGGCTGTGCTACGCCCCGGAACAAAGTCGCTCACGCGACGACACAGGTAGAACCACGGACGGGTTTACAACGAGTAAAGGACAGCATGTCCTTAAACACAGTTTATCACGGGGAGCATGCAGGAGGGGCACAATGGCTCACGAAGGAAGCACACGTGACGGGTTGCCCTCCAAAGACATGGCCGCTTTTTTTCACCATTACGGGTATCCTCCTTCGCCCCCTTTAACCCCCTCCGGAGGAACCCTCCAGGTTCAAAAACGTCCAAGACTTTGTTCGGGCGAAGGTGCGAGTCCCATTGATGATAGCTCCCGCCACAGGCGCAGACCGGAGCAATCATCTAAGCGACTCGACGGGTTTAACGGGTTGGCGGCAACGCCGCCCACCCCAACGGTTTACTTCGACCCATTATTGCCGGAAGTCACGTATTTTATGACTTCGACGACACCATCTATGGTAGGGTTTTCAAAAAACAAGACCATAGGTATGGTGTACTGCTTGACAACGACCACAGGAGGTTCTATTCTGGATTCAGATTGCTGAGCCGAATCATTGCAAGTGTGAGGTTCAGCTTTTGCGTTTGCCCGGGACACCTTCACAGTGTCTCGGGCCTCTTTTTTAGGGTCCGTGAGTGTATTCATACAACATGAACATAAGTTTTTTGTGATGGTTTAATGGATGGAAGAAATGAAGAAGGAAAAGCCGTGAAGCTACAGCCTCAAAACAAGTGTACCCTTTGCGATTATGTGCGGGCGTCGTTATCTTCTGCATGCGACCGCATCCTTCTGACGTGATGTGGTCGCGCGCCCCACGGGCGCCCGCACAAGCAGAGTTCACATTACCTTTACTACCTTTACACTCTCTTGCGGCTCTGCCTATACGCTAACACGATTTCTTAGATTGTCAACTTAGGCAATTCCCCAATAGCTTGTGGTTTCCCTGAAATTCTGCACCACAAATTGAACCATGCTCCCACCACCCGGTAACGACCTCAATCTCGGCCGTCTCAGCGGACGAAACGCAACGCTCACTCTCTCCCGCACACAACGCGATAAACATCTCTACTGCTGTGGGGGTACAGGAACTGGCAAATCGAAGTTCCTCGAAAGTCTCATTCGGCAGGACATAATCTCATGGCGCAAATCCAAATGCGGCGTTCTCGTTCTCGACCCGCACGGCTCGCTATATGACAGCCTCATTCAGTGGCTGGCATGGCATGAGATTGACCGGCCCGTCATTCCCATTGATTTGCGTCAGGATGATTGGGTCGTCTCATACAACCTACTCCGGCAGCGCACCGCTGATCCGGCGGTTCTGGTCGATAATCTCACCGATGCCATGGCGTATGTATGGGGCCAGGGCGGTACCAACGAAACGCCATTGTTTGCGAGATGGGCCGGAAACGTTCTTCGCGCCCTCTACGAAAAGAAGCTCACGCTCGTCGAGGCCGAATACCTCGTTGACCGCATCGAAAAGCAAATCCGCTATGCACTCACCGGCGACCTTACCGACAAACCGTCCCGCCAGGACTGGCAGTTTGCCGACACGTTAAGCGCCAAAGACTTCGAATCGCAAATCGGAAGCACGGTAAACAGACTTCAACGCTTCATCAGGAACCAAACCATGCGCTCGATGCTCGGCCAGCCAACTGTTTCGCTCGACTTGGGCCGAGCACTTGAAGAAGGCTCAATCATTCTGGTATCGCTTGCGACTGAACGGGCCAAGGTTTCAAAGCAGAATTCCGAGCTATTCGCCACCCTGCTCCTTTCCGACCTCTGGACCGCGGCGCAAGAGCGAGGCAAGCGTGACGGCGTGAAGCCCTTTTACGTTTACCTCGATGAATTCCAGCGCTTCGTAACACCGACGATTTCAGACAATCTCGATGAAGCCAGAGGCTTCGGCCTTCATCTCACCATGGCCCACCAGTTTCCGAATCAACTACTGGATAGAGGGGAGAACGGACGACGCGTATACAATTCCATCATGGAGAATGCGTCCTCAAAGGTCGTGTTTCGCCTCTCCCATGAAGACAACCTTAAAGTCATGGCGCAATGGTTGTTTATGGGCGTCATGGACCCGGACGAGATAAAGCATGAGCTGTATTCCACCAAAGTCATGGAGTATCGCGAGGAATTGAAAGAAATCGTCTCTAAGGGCAGTTCACGAAGTCAGGGCGGAGGCAGGCAAAGCGGTTCAACCTCAGGAGCCGGAATGGGCGGAACCGTGTCATATCCCGGAGACGACATTTCCGGTGATCCGCTTTCAACGAGCCAATCAGATAGCCGCTTCAATTCAACCTCAGACAGCGAGAGCGAGTCATGGGCGGAAACGGAAAGCGAATCAACAAGCTACGTTCCGACCCTCACTCCGGTTTTGGGCAAAGAATTGTCCCATGTGCAATTCCGCTCCCTTGAAGAACAGCTTTTCCGCTCCATGGCCGTGCTCTTTGACCAGCAGGAGCGACACGGAGTGGCACGGCTTGTGGGCATGTCTGCGCCGGTGTCGCTTGCAACCCCCACAGTACACAAGCCCCCAGGCACACACGAGCGCACCAAGAAATTCCTTAATGCCTGTTACGAGAAACTGCCGTTTGCACTTCCGGCGGCAAAAGCACACGAACAGCTTTCCGACCGGGCCAAGACATTCGCGCAGGACTTGTTTCAGAACGCCAGTGGCGAGCCGACCACAGCAAAGCGGAGGATAAAATAAAAGCCCTCAATTGAGGGCTGCATAAGCGAATACAAATAAAAATTTTCACATTCTTTCCAACATTCTGAGCCCGGTTTCGAGTCCGTTATCTGCCAATCGCCTTGCCAACTTCTCGGCCAATTCAGGCGATAGACCAACCTCAGCTTGAAGTTCCCGAGAAAATCTTTTTTTTGTGTTTCAAGAAACCGCTTATACTCCGCCAGTCTTTGTCGGAATTGCTCAGGAGATAGTCTCGCGCACCCAACCATAATAATCCTTTTGTAGATTTGTACATGACTTCCCCAAAATGAAAGTAGGGGAGCCAACTGCGCAGATTATTTCACAATTACTGCAATTGTACAAGGGGCAGCAGTTGCTTATGAAGCGCTTCTGATGCGGTCAGAAGATACTCCAATCTCTTTTCAGGCTTAAGAAGCGCTTGTACCAGATTGATTGGTTGATTCTGTAAGTCGGTGAACAGGGCACCAGCCTGTTTTGCAATATAGGCACCCGGTATGACATCGTGCACTTGCGCAGGAGATAGACCCAGGACAGCATCTACGTCTCCGTTCGCGAGCTTTGCCATCATGGGATTGCCGCCGAAATTATACAGGCGCATATTGAGTCGCTCTCTCGGATGATCTGGTCCATCCGTCATTCTCGTCCCGAAAATTTCGAGCAATGACAAAAACTTGTCTTTCTTCGCAAAAGACAGAAAGTTTTTAGGCTTTTGTCCATAGAAGCATATACTCGCGTTTTCAATATCAATTATCTGAGAAGGATTTCTTGTTAAATTAGTTGGTTTTGTATGATCCCATTTGCTCGCGCCATCAAATATAGTAATCGTCTTTTCCTTCCAGGCTCCACGGTCTGTTGCGTAATAGACTTCACCCGAACTATGGCCGATAATTGAGGCGATGATCTTCCGATGTGCCGGGTCGAAGAATAAAAGAGCTAAACACCAGTTGCCAAATCCCTTTACGACCAAATCAGTGCCGTCCAGTGGGTCCACGAATGCCACCAGTCTGTTTTCATTCTCCAATGTATCGGGATATTTTCCTATCTCTTCTCCCAAGACCAAAATTTCTTGTTTACTCGTTTCCTGAAATTGGTGTATTGCCTCGACGGCCGCGGATTGGGTAATCTTATCGATTTTTCGTGTTATATTATTTATGTCTTTATGCTCACCAGGTGGAACTTCCTCGGATTCCATCTCATTATTATAGGCTCTTCGAACTATATCAAAAACAGTCAAACAAATTTTTCTACCGTAATCGACGAAGTCTATATGTGGGGGAATTGGGTCAGGCATACATGTGATTACATTTCATTCTCCAAAACGGCAACTACTTTCAGTCATGTCATTCACCTCTCTAATTATTCAAGACCGCGACTTGGCGTTTCTCACGACGCTCATTGAGTCTCGGGCACTCACGGCACAGCATGCCGCTATTTTGCATTTCGGCGGCAGCAAAGAAGCGGCGAAGAAGCGTCTGCAAAAACTCAAAGCCGCTGGACTCATCACGGAGCGCAAGCGCCGAGCGTCCGAGCCGTCAGTGCTCTCCCTTGCTCCCAAAGCCTTTCCGCTTCTGAAAGAACGCGGCCTATTGGCTTCGTATCCAAGCCTTAGCGGCGCATCACTTCAATCCCGCGCCAAGGTGAGCGACCTCACCCTTGCCCATGAACTCGAAGTCATGGACGTGAAGTCTGCATTCTACGGAGCGCTAAAGGGCAGCAAACGATTCACCATCGCCGAATTTACCACATGGCCTCTACTGAATCAATTTGAGGCGAGACGAAGTGGACAGAGCGCAGAAGCGATGACCGTAAAGCCGGACGGCTCAATTAAAATCCACGAACACGAAAGCAATGGCGGCATTCTTGAACACACCTTTTTCTTGGAAGTTGACCGTTCAAGCGAAAGTCTGGACACGCTTGTAACGAAGGCAAGCTGCTACCTCGACTACTACAAATCCGGTGGCTATGCACTCAGGAACGGCGGAACGCGCCTCGACTTCAAGGATTATCCCTTCCGAGTTCTCATGATTTGTAAAACTGCGGAGCGCCGGAACAACGTAGCCGAACGGTTGCTTCAGCATGTTCCTCCCATCTTGACCCAAGTCTGTCTCGCCACTTTGAAGGATGTGGTTGCCAATCCGCTTCAAGCCTTCTGGATTCGTCCTCGCGAATACTACGAGGCGGCCAAAGACACCCCGTATGATACCTCGCGGACGGCTGGCAACTGGCAATTCAGACGACACGGAGCGCGGGAAATCTTCGTTGAAGACCATGTCCGTAAAATCCGCATTAGCTCTCGACGTCACCCGCTTCCGCATTACGAATAGCCTTATCTCAATGGATGACGGCTGGCTTTTGAAGAACGGACAATTTCATTTCCTTCTGGACGACACGGCAGGCCCGCACCTTGTCCACATGGAGCAATCAGAGATTTTGCCAATCCTCAACCAACCCGTCATAGACGAGGAGTCGTGGAATTTAGACCAAGCAGCCGGCCTTTTGCCGTCATATGTGATTCGGTCGAGAGATTCTTTTCCGGTTCCTTCCCTCATGACTTCATATGTGATTGTTGGAATCAAAGGCAAGACCGATCCGAATCCCCCCGTCACTATCACCTCTGCGCCACAAAGCACGAATGGGGTTGTCGGTGGAGCAACGGTCTTTTCCTGTAGCGCCGAACCTTCGGGCTACGTGTCATATCAATGGCGGTTCAAAAACAAGGACATACCAGGACAAGCAAGTGGCACATTGATTCTGTCGAACATTGGCAAAACCAATGCCGGTCTATATACCTGCGCTGTCTCGACCGGAAGCAAGCCAGTCATAACGAAGCCTGCTTTGTTGCGCGTTCTCACGCCTGTGAGCATTAAGACGCAACCAAAATCGCAAACGATAAAAGCTGGAGCATCAGTGGTCTTCCGTGTGACGGCGCAAGGAACCGGCCCGTTCACCTATCAATGGTTTTTTAACGGCTACGCCATCACTGGTGCGACCAAATCATTTTTGAGTCTTTCGAAGATTACTGGCGCACAGGCAGGAGATTATCAGGTGTTTGCACAAAACAGCGTGAGCATTACGCAAAGCGATATAGCCACGCTCACAGTATCACCATAAAGTCTGTCCTAGGAAATCTCTTGCGGCTTTGCAGGCGTTAGTCCTTGTAACTCTTTGCCAACGTGGTCAAATCAATTTCGGAGTGCTGACCTTGCAATGTGGAGGGCCAACACAGGAACAAAATCGAATCTGTTGAACCTAACGTTATGAAAACTCCTGCTTACATCACCATCACCAAAACACTTAGAACCATCCTCGTTGTATTACTTGCCCTAATTCCCGCCGTTTGCGCGATGGCTGACTGGCAATTAAACGGGCCAGTGACACCGCCAGGAATCGGGGGCACATATTGGTCACTAGCCTTGGGCACTAGCTATCCGCCCTTGCCATGCGTTCCACTCCTGTTTGCCGAAGGTTCCGTCTATGAGATTGTAGGTTCCCCGGGGAACTACGCGTATGACGATACCGGGAATCCAGACCATACACAGTCAGAAAGAATGACGACTGAATCAGAGGGTGGCGGCTCTGGCGGCGATGACCCACAACCGATGATAGATTACAGTACGAATCTTTGGATTTCGTTGGATACCCACACGAATGAGAGTGACGGGACGACCTACTTTTTTACAATTCACAACTGCCAAACCGGCTCCGTTTACGAATTGATTTCATGTACGAACGTAGCCGCTCCTATGGACACGAATCACTGGATTTCGGAATTCGTCGCTTTGGCAGATTCAACCAATCTTGCCGCATACGTGCCCATAGGAGGCAAAAAAGATTGCAATTTTTTCCGTGCTCACCTGTGGACGGATTTTAACTATGGAGTGCCGACAAACGGGCAAATCTTTATCCAGTCCCTCACAAACAACATTTACCCCGTTGTCAATGGCGTGACGAATCACCTAACGCCGTTCTGGTCAAATTGGTTTGTTTTGAATCCGAGGCCGACAAATTTGTATGCAGTAAATCTCGGCTACGATGCCAGCGACGGGGGTATGACAAATTCGGTCATAAACACAAATTCGCCTCAGCAGGTCATTCGATTCACTGGATTTTCAAAGACCATCACGAACATTTGCATTTCGAGCAATTACATTTCGAGCCTGTCCGTGGCCGGTTGGCCGTCACTACAAAGCGTCGATGCTTGGCACTGTGTTTCTAACCTAAACGTGAATGTGAAAAACTGTCCGCAACTTAGGAGGACGTGCTTTGAAGCACTCGATGGCGGGGATATTCACTATGGTATCACAAACGCTTTGGATTATACGGGATGCACCAACATTGCGGAAATCCGAGCAGCCGACAACCGATTTACGGACGTGGTTATTGACGATGCTTCTGTCTCGAATGTCTGGCACCTTTGCATTCACAATAACACGCTGAATCGGTTGCCTATTTACAGCAGCTTTTCGAGGTATCCGGCACTAAAAGAGTTATGGATTTGGGATGATTATTTTCAAGGGCCAATGATTGTATCCGAAACAAATTGCCCTTACTTGACCAGCATAGAGGCTGACGGTAATTTCTTCGCCGTCATTGATACCCATGGCCAGACGAATCTGGACCACATTTACTCATACGCTAACACAACGCTCACAAATCTAAATATTGCGGGGTGTTCAAACATTACCAAGATTAGTGCTATTGACTGTGCTCTCACAACGAGTGCGGTTGATGACATTTTGACGAAACTGGATTCATTCGGAAAATCGACATGCAACACCGCTTCAAATCTTGTTTGCAGTATTTACAATCAGTCAACCAACGGATACAATCAGCCACCCTCTAGCGTTGGACTGGCAGCATTAGCAAGCCTGAGAAACAAAGGGTGGGCGGCATTTGCTGCTCCACCAACAAGCACAGTCACAAATACAACTGCCATTTGGTTCACTAACACGTCATCAACGGTTTCGATGCAGATTCGAGCCGATACAGCAATAAGCATTAAATGGGTTTTAGCTAATACCGTAGTAACCGGCGTAACGAGCATCACAACAAATCTTGGCGGCTCTTACTCGAATGCTGTGATAGTTGACCCTGCTAGTGCCTTGACTGCCTTTGGCGTGAGTTGTTCGGGTGGAAGTCCAACCACACTAAGCGGGATTGGCGGTCTGACAAATTATCCATTCATAAAAGAGTTGCACCTCTACCAGACCGGATTAACAAGCCTTAGTTTGGCCGGTTGTGCCAATCTCGTTTCGATTGCATTAGTTCAAACGTCACCATCAACGAACATGTTCAACGCTTGGTTTCACGACTTAGCAGCGGCAGAACCGTCAGCGCCTTGTGGTTTACCTCAATTCGCCGCATGTCAGAATCAACCCATGTATTTTTATTTCCCCTTGAACCCCGGCACGAATGCCGTGGACCCGTCTGACCTTAGCCACTTGGTTAGTATCGGCTGGCACTTTACGGGTTTCTGATTACCAAGCCCCCATCAACGGAGAGTTGGCTACTTGCTGACTCTCCGTTTTTTTATTATGAAGCCCGAAGCACCCAAGATGAACAGAGCGCCGATGGAAGGCTCGGGGATGATTTCATAAGACCAAGAGCCGAATTCTCCGTGTTGACCATTCGGCAAGGGAGAATCTTCAAACATGTAAGCACCTTGGCCGGGAACCACGTCGACTTCCATTCGTGAAAAGGTGTTCTGGTCGGCAAATATGAAAGTGAGACTGAGAGGCGGGCCGAAATGACCGGCGATGTATGGAGCAGGTTTCTGCTCGCTTGCTCTATACGTCAAACCATCAAGGCTGGTAACCTGAATTGAGTTTGTCCAAAGAGAACTGTTGAAGATTGAACCGGGCAACGTCTCATCCATTGTGGTTTGGAAGCTGGCTTGAAAGTAGTTGTTATTACCGTGCCATGTGAAAAGCATCGTGCCTTGCCCTTTAGCAATTTCGGCAGCAAACACGCACGCCAACAACAAAGGGTAACAACTTCTCATCGTGCCGAGGGTATTGAAAGCACAGCACAAAAGCAACATGATACGGGCGTGGAACCTTGCAAAATTAGCCAAAAAAGCGACTGCTATCGCAGTCGCATAACGTGTTTGTGTCTCCTCACTTCGCAAGCCATTCTCGAAAGTAGGCACCGCAATAGTCAGTCGGCTGTTTTCCCTCGTCGAGCTTCACGTATTTTACCCGACGATTGACCGCAAGACGCGGTAACGCTTGCCCCGCACACTTCCGGCCTGCTTCGTCACCATCTGGTATGAGCCAGACAGTTCCTTTCGGCGAAACAAGTTCGGTGATGATGGCTGCTTGCTCATCGCTCATCACCCATCCCATCAGTGCTGTTACGTCAGGGAATCCCATTTGATGAATCCACCAGACCGAAGGGAACCCTTCAACCACGATGAGATTCTCAACTGGTTTCTGTATCCGGTTGGCGTTGTATACCAGTTCCAGCTTGTGAAACTCATATGTCACACCCTCACGTTCACGCGGTGGCGGAAACTTATATCGCGAATTTTCTTCGCTCACTTTGGAATTATCGACGATCCGTCCGCAATACCCCACGAGTCTCCCGTCTTTGGTATGAACTGGAATGGCAATACGACCGGCAAGCAGGCCCTTTGAGCAGTAGCCGAGGCCGAAGTGTGCGACCGTCTCTTTCGTGAAGCCCCGACCGTCCAAGTATGGGTGATTCGGTTCGAGTTTCTTCAACTCGAAATCAAGTGGAGCGTTCACAATGACCTTTGGCTTTGTCTCTGCAACTGGTCGAAGCAACTCCGGTTCAGGCTTCCGTTCCTCCTTCTTACGTTTCTTCGCTTCCAGTTCGGGGCAAAACTCCTTTCGCAATTTCGTCGCCACTTCTCGCAGGGCTTTTCCGTCTGCGACATCGGCACCGACCATGAGTGCGGCAAAGTCGAGGATGTTACCTTTGGCTCCGCAGCCAAAACACTGAAAGATTCCTTTTTCCAGATTGGCCGAAAACGACGGTGAGTGTCGCTCTCCCCTGTGTCCTGGGAGGGGACAGAATCCCTGATGCTGAGTTCCTCTCTTTCTGATTTCCACTCCGTGTTTCAGGAGCACCGCTTCAAACGAGAGCTTTGAACGAAGCTCCCGAAAATCAATCCATGCTGGCATGTATTTCCTTTCGTTTTGTTGTTCTACCTCCTTCGCCATTCTATCCCAACGGGCTTTCCTCCATCCATTGACGGCAGGCGCTTTGGCATGGTACAATGGTGTTTAGGAAGCTCCTACAGAACCCAACCGTTCCTAAGCAGGGAGAAGCCCGGATACACGACGTAGCTTGGCTTCTAAACTGCTAATCAAAGGAAATATGAAGAACTACATGGGTTTGTCGGACGAGGAGATGAAGGGCTTCAGCCAAGCCATGAAATGGGTGCTCATCATGGGCAGTGTGTTCTTCGCAGCCATTATGACTCTTTGGGTTGTTGCCCACACCACTAACCGGCTTTACTAACCTTCACGCTCCTACAGGAACCGCTCATAACTGATCGGTTTTTTTGTTGCTAGATTTTTTCCCGCCGGATATACGTTCTCCCGTCCCAAGAGAATCCTAGGCTATGAAAAAATTCTTCGTCATCGTCTGTTTCCTTGCCGCCATTTTTGACTGCCTCGTTGTGACGCTCGGTTTCTGTGTCGCCACCATCGTCAAAACCACTCCCGGCTACATTTTTTCAATCGTGGGTGCCCTCATCATCGTGGCCCTGCTCGTCACCACCAGCGATGTATGGCGGCGGGATGACAGCGTGCATCGAGTGATGCGAATATTTTGGGCGCTCTCCCTTCTGGTTAATTTTGTGTGCGTATGGCTTGGTGCGGCCAATCACATCCTTCTCCACAAACCGATTTCCGATTCTACAAACTTCACACTTGAAGCCGTGTTCATGGAGAGCAATCTGCTTCAAATCGCAACGAGTTGCGTCCTCACTATCTTTCTCACCGTCGCACCGATTGGCCTTTCATACTTTTGGAAATCTTTCTATGAAGATGATGAGGAGGATTATGAACACGTTCGCGCTACTAGTCTCCCCCCGAAAGTTGGCATTTAGGATACCCTGCTTTCTATTCCTATGGACCAAAAGTCGAGAGAAAAATTGGGAGCCTTACTCACCGTGCAAATTGTTGGTCTTTCGATGGCCTCACTGTTGATATCGTTCGGAGAAAGTTGTTATCAGTTTCCAACCCAACCATTTTATCTGACGCCAAGTTCAGTTCGATGGGAAGCTTGGATTCTTTCTATTGCAATCATTCTATTCACCCAACCAGGACTTCAGGCGCTTCGTCGAGTTTATAATTTTGTTATCACAATGATAAACCCACTTAGGACTGACCCAATTCCACGTGCGGCGCAACAACCTGACCGGTCTTGGCATTTTAATCTTATAGAGACAATGCGCCGACTCGCCCTCATCGACATCTTTGGAGTCTGGGCATGTATTCGGATGACTGGCGGTGTTGAAGGGAGCATTTTCTCTCCATGCCTTTTTATCCTCCCGACGATTGTGATCCTGATCGCAGAATGCGGACTTATGGAAGTATTTTTTTGGGCTGCCTGCTGTCTGCTGGCATTTGCTTTGAGTTTGGAACCATTTAATGGATTCGCAAAGACAAACGTCAAAGGACATTATTATTTGTTGTGTGCTTCGACAATCGCATGCACTCTCTTTCCTCTGATATATGTAAGTACAGCTCGGCCTGCACAGCGTTGCCCGCAGTGCAATGGAACTGGGCGCGTAACCACAGTTCAGCCAGAAGTTATTGGAACTTGAAATGATAGGTTTTTTATGATAAGATTGTGTTTAGAAGTGCATTCGAGATGCTAATTAGTCCGTTAAACTACTCACGTCTTTTCTCTCGAATAAATTTGCATCCGCCTTATGTTCGTCTTAGATAAAGCGGTTGCTTTAGGAAGCACACGCAAATAAGAATAAAAATAAGGGATTGTTATGAACGTATTAGACCGTCCTCACGTGGCGCAACCTGCTTTGGAAACCGATAAGCCGCCGAAAAGCCGCGTGCTTAGTATTTTTTTTCTCGTAATGAGCCTCATTCTCGTCGCACTTGCATTCTTGACTATCGCTTTAAAGAAGTGACCGTCACACAGAGGACCGTTTTAACGGTTCTCTTTTTCTTAGTTTTTCGCCTTTTCCTCAACCGTCATTCCATACCTACAGGCTCATATCTTCTGCCCAATTCCTCACGGCGGTATCAAACTTCTCGCGCTGTGACGTGTTGTCCTTCCACTGCTCGGCGTTGTTCTTTAGCTCACGGTGGACAATCGTGTCTACGCCCACGAGCCGCACTTTGTGCTTCTGCCATGCCGCTTCCAGCGCTGCGCTGGCATCCTTTGGCTTCATATCGGCCTCGGTGTCCGTCAAATCTTTATCAAGTCTCGCAATAAGAATTTTGTGTTCAATATCCTCTTTCTGGTCTGACCGCTCCTCTCGCCGTTGCCGCAAAATTTCCTCCCGCGTCTGTGGCGGAATCGGAATTTTCAAACTTGAAGCCGGATGCGTGCCTATGCGGTGCTTGTCGAGATAGTTCAACTCTCCACAGTGAGGACACACCACCGACTTAGGTGCACGTTTGCAGTTCTTACACTTGTTGAGGAATGAATAATAGCGGGTGCCTTCGTTTCCGTAATTGCAGTGCGAACACGACCATTCCATGTCCCCTGGAATGTATCTGTCGCACTTCGTGCAAAAGAGGCGCACGGGCCGAAGTCCCATGCCGAACCACAATCGTCCTTTGAATACGCGCCGTGCTTTCAGTGGTTTGATTTTTCGAGCCATCGTCTGATTCCTTCCTCTACGCGTTTCCGGGGCGCTCCATACCTCTCTCGCGACTCTTTAACGATTGTCTCGCTCCTGCCGTGAAGCACGTAAGTTGGTGGCACCGTTCGCCCCAAGAACGGTTCTTCATGCTTGCCATTAACCAACAGTTTCGCGATGACCTCATAGTTGTCGAGTCCGGTGAATTGCGACAGAGCATAGGTATTGCCGAATTCACGTTCAAGAATTTCTGCGTCATGGTGGCCCACGCGAAAAGTCACGAGTGATCCGACGTTGCCAAGAACCGCACTCCGTATCTCCGGCTTCACCTGCTCCATGTATTGATGCGAGAGCGTAAGGCAGAGCCGGTATTTGCGAGCTTCGGATAAAATCTCTGCGAATGAATCCGTTGCGAAATTCTGGAACTCATCCACATAGAGGTAGAAGTCTTGCCGTGATGCTTCCGGCACATCGGCTCTCGACATAGCCGCCAGTTGAAATTGCGTCACTAAGAGTGCGCCGATGAGATTCGACTTGTCAGCCCCGAGCTTTCCCTTGGACAAATCCGCAATGAAAATACGACGTTTGTCCATCATGAAGCGGGCATCAATCTTTCGCTTCACCTGGCCCAAGATATTTCGCAGGTGCGGCGACATGAACAAGCGGCCCACCTTGTTTTGAATCGGGGCCAATGCCTCATTCAAAAATCGTTTGTCGTATCCCTCAAACTCCGAAATCCAGAACGAGCGCACAGCCGGGTCTTTGACCTGACGCATGACCCATGCACGAAATACGGCATCAGTGAACATGCGCTGAATACCAAGGAGGCTCACATTCTCACATTCAATGAGCGCCGATACAGTTGCATGGAGAATATATTCAAGGCGCGGCCCCCAAAACTCCGACCAGACACTTTTCATAGCCGCAACAATTCCGGAGACAATCAAATGCCGGTGTTCTTCATTCCCTTGGAGCAGATTTAACCCAATCGGATATTCCGAATCCGACGGGTTAAAGAAAATGACATCGCGTAATCGGCGCGAGGGGATGCAGTCGAGGAGTTCCGTGGCCAAATCCCCGTGCGGGTCAATGACACCGACGCCGGCACCAGCTTGAATATCCTGGACAATCAAGTTTTTCAGGAGAGTTGTCTTGCCGGACCCGCTCTTTCCAATTGCATACAGATGCTGGCGGCGATCCACAGCCGAAAGACCAAAAGGCTTTGGGCCGCTCCAGCCCTCGCGCTCGCCGAGTTGTACAAATCTATTTTCCATTTCCAATCGAAGCCCCGGTCACGCCCGACATACCGTATGGTGAGGAGCTGAACGCATAGCGGGGACTCGATTCGAAACCCGATGACCTTCTCTCCCATCGGTCATCCGATTATATCTTCCACACTTTGACGGCGGCGATATTGACAGCAAGCGAAAACAAATCTCGAAGCGAGCATTTCCAAACGAGCGAGGTGAACTAACGTTCACTTAGTTATTCACATTTCAGTCAGACAACACGCAATGCGTTCTGAACAGGCGCGACACGCACCGAAAAGGGGAGAAATTATTTTTTCGCTCACACGAAACAGTGACAAAAATTTTGTTACCCGTCCGTGGTTCTACCTGTGTCGTCGCGTGAGCGACTTTGTTCCGGGGCGTAGCACAGCCGTGAGGCTGTGCGAAGCCCATGACTCCGAAGGAGCCAGATAGTGTATGAAGTCGGGGATGCGTTCATGCCTTCACATCATCATGAACGCTCGGTGCAGCCGAGTCGGTTTGTGATCCGAGGGTATCCCCGCTGCGGGGAAGGGTGTGGGGAACCCCTGGCACGCCAGTTTTTGACGTTAAAGGACACTCGCCACGAGTGAAAAAGGTTTGAACATGGTTCAGTATCACGCACCAACTTTCCAAAGACTCGACGGTTCTTGCTCAAGCGGACACGAATCGGCGCGGTGAGGAGCCCAAGCTGGGCCCGCCATCTGCGTCCCACCTCGCAAGCGGAGATGGCTCTGACAACGAAATCCTTATCGCCGACCCAAGCGCTCCAACAATTTGCCGTGAATTCCTCCAAAACCGCCATTGCTAAAGACGCAGATGACTTCGCCGCCGAGCGCGCCCTTCGCAACGTGGGACACGATGGCATCGACGTCCGGCAAATAAGCAGCGTTCTTTCCTGCGCTTCTGAGGTCGAGCATCAGTTTTTCGGGGTTAAGCCGTTCTTCCGGCGCGAGCAATTCCAGGCGAGCCACTTGAGAGATGACGACCGAATCGGCATCGGCAAAGGCGCTGGCCAACTCGTTTTGGAAAATGTTGCGGCGAGTTGTATTGGTGCGCGGTTCGAAAATGGCCCAGACTTTTTGCTGCGGATATTTGATGCGCAAGGCGCGCAGGGTCTCGCGGATAGCAGTGGGGTGGTGGCCGAAATCGTCGAGGACGGTGATGCCGCCGGCGATGCCGCGGACTTCCATGCGGCGTTTGATGCCTTTGAAAGTGTCAAAGGCGGATTGGATCTGATGGTTCTTGAGGCCGCAATGTTTGGCGCAAGCAACGACGGCGAGGGCGTTGCGAACGTTGAGTTCGCCAACGAGGTTGATGTGGAATTTGAAACTCGGGATTTCGAATTCGGTGGCTGTGGGTCCGTAACGCATGTTGAAGGCTCGAATGGCATTGGCTTCACCGAGGCCGAATCGTTTGATCGGACAATGGGTGATGTTGAGCAACGGGGCGAGATTGGGGTCGTCGCCGTTGGCGAGAAGCAGGCCATTGCGCGGGACGAGGCGGATGAAATGTTTGAACGAGGTCTGGATGGAATCGATATCCTTGAAGATATCCGCGTGGTCAAATTCGAGATTGTTGATGATGGCGACTTCGGGAAGGTAATGAACGAATTTGCTGCGCTTGTCGAAAAAAGCGGTGTCGTATTCGTCGCCTTCGATGATGAACCATTCGCTATCAGTGAAGCGCGCGCCCTGGCCGAGATTGTTCGGAATGCCGCCAATGAGATAGCTTGGATTCAGTCCGTTGTGTTCGAAGAGCCAGGTGAGAAGTGAAGTCGTTGTGGTTTTGCCGTGCGTGCCGCTGACGACGAGCGAGCGTTTGCCGCGAATAAAAAATTCCTTGAGCAACTCGGGCAGGGAGCAATAACGCAATTTATGATCGAGAACGTATTCGGCTTCGGGATTGCCTCGAGAGATGGCGTTGCCGATGACGATCAGGTCTGGTTTGTGGGCAAGATTCTCTTCGGCGTAACCGGAGATGACTTCGATCTTGCGTTCGGCGAGAAAGGTGGACATCGGCGGATAGACGTTCTGGTCGGAGCCAGTGACCTTAACGCCTTTTTCCTGCATGGCCGCGGCGGCGGAAGCCATTGCGGTGCCGCAGATACCGACGAAATGAACGGATTGAATGCGCGAAAACATCGCGGTTATCATAGGACGGGAGACTGAAGTGAAAAGCTAAAATCCTGGCGAGGAAAAAGCTTGAATCTCGGCCGCATGATGTGTCAGTCTAGATTCCAGAAACAACCCGCATTTTTTGAGCCCCAACGGCAACTGTATGTCTGGAAGTCTAAAACAAAGGCCGAATGGTGGTTTCACATTGATCGAATTATTAGTGGTGATTGCGATCATTGCGATTCTCGCGGCGATGTTGTTACCGGCATTGGCGAAGGCGAAGGAATCGGCAAAGAAAATGAATTGCATCAGCAACTTGCATCAAATGGGTCTCGGGTTGCTGTTATACGCGGATGATAGCGGTGGCATCATTCCGCGTGGAAATGAACCGCTTTGGTATCAGGTGTTGTCGCCCAATCTCGGAGTGCGTGACACGAATTCATTCAAAAAAGTTCGCATTTACACGTGCCCCAGTTATCCGGATAAAAAGCAGTTAATCTGTTATGTGGATAATTCGTGGCAGTTCAGCAGTGTGAACGACATGGTCGGCTCCGAGCTGGAGGGATTGACGAAGATTAGTCGAATCAAGAGGCCGGTTGATACCATCTATATGGCGGACAACGAATACGGTTCATGGCGTCCGATCATCTCTGATTTAGGATTTACCATTTCCGACGAAGAAAACGATGTTTGGCAACCGGACCATCTGCCATACGCGCCGGACGGGCGAACGATCAATCCCATGCGCCGCGTCGCGCTGGCACGGCATGGAAATGGTTCGTGCCTATTATACTTCGACGGTCATTCGACGTGGAAGAAAGCGAAGTTGATAGTGGTAGATGATTGGCGGGAAGATAAACGGTGAATTGCAGCGTTGAAAAATTGAACCGCTAAAACGTTACAACGGAGGAAGGTCCAGAAACCGAAGCAGGGTCAGGTCGTGGCGACGCGGCTATTTTGGCGCTAACCAGAACGAGTGGAAGAAACGAGGACGATCCAATCAAAAAATGTCCACGAAAGGGCAAGAAGTGGGCAGTGGTTGCATTTGAGAACGCTATATTGCGTGGCGACACCAGTATGGACTGTGCGCCTGAACAAAAACAGATCGCCAAGCGGACATGGGCGGAGGTTGACCGCGCTGATCCGCCTAAACGCGCGGCGGAAGGGCGCATCACGGATTTCCACGAGATTTATGCGTTGCACGACGAAGCGACGATTCGGGAACAGGCGAGCCGATGCATTCAATGTTACAACCCGAGCTGTGACGATCTTTAATTATTTGGTTAACCGAGCACCGAACGAGTGGGGTGACAAGGCGAAACCATTCGTCTTTACGCATTGACCCAGCTTATGTAAGGATGTTCCCGTTAAGAAGCGGTAGGAATCTCAAATCGAATCAGAAGGATACAGTTATGCGTGGCTACTATTGCATCGGATGCGCCCTCATCTTGATAGCGATGGCGCTGGGAAATGGCGGGTCGGCTGCCGAGGAAAAGTCATCGTCCATTGAGTCATCTCTGCGTATTCAGTCGGCACGCGTGACCCGAAGCTCAGCCGATTTCAATAAGAGATTTCCAGCACGCTATTACACTTATAACGACGGAAACCCTGGAGTAAGCCTCCAGTTCCTCTTCAGCATTAGCGAAGGAATCATCCTGCCGATATCAAATGATTCAATCACCATCGAAACGTTTGTTGATGATACTTTCCAGAACCTGCAAGCCTCGGGTGTTGATACGAGTTACAGTGGGAATCGACAAGGAACCGTTTCGGAGGATGGCAAAACTGTCCTCTTTACAATTGCGACATCCCGCACCCCCGCTGAGGATGCAGGGAGAGTATTTGTGCGTGGCGCAATCAACGCACGCATTAGCCGAGTTGGGCCAATCGTGGCAACAAATCAGGTCTCGTTGATTGTCGGCGAAGAAGCGATGATAGGGCCATTTCACACTGCCATTCAAGCCGCTCAAAGCCTGCCATCAGGGCTGAACCTCTCAATAACAATTACAGGGGATGCTGCACGCGTTCAGAAAATACGCATTTTGGACCAAAAACTGAACGTTATGGGCGAAGGCCGGCTAAGCTCATTCGAAGTCGGGGACCGCCCCGCGAATGCTTCATTGAATGTGCGAGGAACTCCCAAAGATGCCTTGACCCTTGAGATCACCTATCTGGAAAAAGCGGATCGAATGCGAATTCCGTTCGAAGCGCAGGTGGACATTGGTGTCGCGAAAGCAGGACCGATTGAGGTCGGCACAGTGACAACCCCCAACCGAACCGGCACTCAGACCTGGCCTCCGCCACGCGAAAACGCCCAGAATTTACCAGCCAGACGACCGGCCTTTAATCCGGATGAGAACAAGGTCGCGACAAATGCCAACCCCAGAATCGTTGAGAGTGCGGCAGTGGATATTTTTTCGCTTAGCGTGGGCAAGTCCGATCCATCTGACTCGCCATCGACTATTTGGAAGAACCCTCCGCCTCCTTCCTTTCACGCAGCCGCATTTACCACCGCACGGTTAATGCTTTCTGTACCCGAGGTTTCGATCCTTTCGGTTGCGCCCGATGGAGTGTCGATTACGCGGTTCGAAGATGATAAAGGAGCAAAATTGGATACGACATTATATCGGGAGACTCTGTCCGCGTCTTATTCATCCTTCCCTCCCACTCGCTATTCACCGGATGGCCAGCAGATGCTATTGACACTAGCTTTGGTAGGTTCACCCAGCCCCGGCGCGACGCGCTGCATACTCGGCGGCGAGATTCGAGCCAGGGTCGGTCGCGGGGAATCCACTAACTTTGCCGACAAGGTGGATCTGCGACGGGGCGACACGTTTACGGTGGGACCATTCACAGGAAAAGTAACCACTTTGCGAGAAACGCCACCGCTCCAGCCTCCGTTTACCGGGCTCAATTTTGAGTTATGGTTGTCCATTTCCGGACCGGTCAATAAGTTGCGTTCCATCGAGATTTTGGATAGAGACGGAAAACCGTTTAATTCCACTCCGGTAGCGCCGGGCGACTTTCCTTCCGCTCAATCCGGAGAGCTGCGATGTGCCTTTCATCTGCCAACACCCATCAAGGGCGCTGTTCGATTCAAGTTTTGTTACTATCTTTCTGATGAAATTGTGCGCGTACCCTTTGAGCTGAACACAGGAATTGGTTTATGAAGGAGACTCGCCGACACAGGCGAAGTTTCAGTGAGTCCAGCAAACGGGACGGCCATGCTGGAACCACAATGTCCAAGGTTACATCAGGTCTTGAATAACTCTCTTGCTTCAGCCAAGCCGGGCGCAGGGCGGCCATATTCGCTTGCAGTCACACGGGCGAGAGCAACTAATTGGCGCCAGCGGAAGGCGGGCCGGATGGAATTGAATTCTTCGGTCACGGTGCGATAAAATTTTTCGGCGTGGAGCGCGCCATCTTCACTGACAGCATATCGTAAAAGGAGATCGAAAACCGGGCGCGGGTCGTCGCCGAGTTCGCCGTAACGATGGATGGCCGCAGCCGCATGAGCCTGAAGATTCTGGCGGATGGCATCATCGGCTTCGCGAAGGAGCGCGGGGCCTTCTGTGGATTTGATTTGAGCGATGTGGTTCTGAAGCGGTAGAGGGGACCAATTGAGGAAGTCACCGCCACGATTCGTGCGGTCGAGCGCGACTTGATACGCTCCGAGAATCAAGCAGGCGAAAGTGTTTCGAGCGTTGCTGACCCGAGCGAGATTGCGCCACGCGCAAGCGGAATCGGAGGCATGAACGCCGATGCTGTCGCCGTGGACACTGCCAGGTGGCTTGCCCGCAGATTCTTCGAGGGGAGGACGGCCCATGTCGCGAAGGACGAGTTGGTTGGCGGCGAGGGAGATGGCTTCGCCGATTGCAGCCGGTGAGAAGCCTTCGGCGAGAGCGGAAGCGGCGGCTTCCGCGGCTTGTTCGGGCGTGGATTTGAAAATGGTTTGGCTGAGTTGGTCTACCCAGGAATCTTCGGCGGTGCGCGTGCCGGGAGAACGGTCGAGGAGTTTATGTTCTTCGAGCATCTTCGAAAGGAGAGTGCGAGGTTCGTCGTAGGTAGCGTTGTGCGGCCATGACTCGGCTTTGACGCAATAACGGACGGATTGACGGAGGAGTGTGTAGGCATGTTCTTGTCCAATGAGGTCGAGCAAATCCCAGGCACGATAAGGGAGCACAACACGATGGACTTCGGTATGATCTTGAACTGAGTAAAGCAGATCGTTGAGGGCATCGCTGGCGCCGCCCTGCGCGAGGGTGGCGAAGAGGCGTTCGGCTTCGTCGACGGCCTGCCTATGGACGGCGTCGCGAACGGATTCGGGGCCGGCGTGTCCGTCGGCGAGTGGGGCAGGTTTGACGGCGTGCAGCACTTCGTTTTTGCGCCCCCCTTTCTCTTGAATGCGATTGGTGTTGCGGTAAAGAACTTTGAAGACGGGCAGTGGCTGCATGGAGTCGGGCAATTCACGGGCCATATGAAGCGAGGGCGCAAGGGCCATCATGGTATGAAAGCCGACGTAGTCTTCGCCGCCAAATGTTCGGGCGTTGGCGAGTGCGCCGGCAGCGACGAGTTGCCGGAGGTCGGTGCCGGATTTGAGTTTGGCAGCGAGCCCAGGCAGGAGTTTGTCCGCGGGCGTCTCCTGCATGAACCGGACGAGGGGTTCGAGCGAGCCGAAGTCAAGTGTGTCGGGTGCATCGGCGGCGAAAGCGGAAGCGAGGCCGAGGTCGTTGGCCGCACTATAGCCAACACTGGCAACAAGCATTCCGCGACCGACATCAGCCAGGAATTGGCGGCGAGATTTTGGTAAAGTCATCGTGTCCTCCGGAGGTTGAAACGCCAAGGGATCATGCCCTTATGTACTCCCCGGAGAGCGGAGAGTCAAGGGGCACGATACGTCGTGCGTGTTCCGCACTTTGTGAATTGGTCAGATGAGGATGTGCATTGAATTTGCTTTTCATCGAGAGAACTTTGGGTGAGCCTGCGCACGTGAGATAAAACCTTGAACTGTCTGACAATACTGAATCTTTATGACCACCAGGATTCTTCGATGTGTGTTCGGAATTTTTCTGACAATGACCTCGGCATTTTCGCTGTGCGCGGCCGAGACTAATACGAACGAAACTGCGAAAGCTGAAGGCAAAGGCGACACCAAATTTTTCGAGGAGACGCCACCGGTGGTGACGGCGCATTCAATGACTGTGGGCGGAAAAACGCTGAAATATCATGTGACGGCGGGGTATATCGTCTTGAAGGAGGAGGAAGGAAAACCGTTCGTCAAAGGAGCGGAGCAGAAACCGCCAGCGGAACCGAAGGAAGCGGAGGCGAACAGGACCAAAGATGGGCTTAAGGCGAAGGCAAAGATTTTTTACATCGCTTACACGTTGGATGAGGCGGGAGATCCGGCGACACGGCCCGTTACGTTTGCGTTCAATGGCGGGCCCGGGTCATCGTCGGTTTGGTTGCACATGGGCTCGATGGCGCCACGGCGGGCGAACCTGACGGACGACGGCGAAGCACCGCCGCCACCGTATCAGTTGGTGGACAACGAATCGACGTGGCTGGATAAGACGGATCTTGTGTTTCTCGATCCGGTCTCGACCGGTTTCAGCCGGACGGTGACAAAGGAAGATCCGAAGCAATTTCATGGGTTGAAGGAAGACGTAGCGAGCGTGGGCGATTTCATGCGGCTTTACGTGTCGCGGAATTCGCGGTGGCTGTCGCCGAAATTCATTCTTGGCGAGAGCTACGGGACAACTCGGGCGGCGGGACTTTCGGATTATCTGCAGAATCGGTATGGGCTTTATTTTAACGGCATCATTTTGGTCTCATCGGCGTTGAATTTTCAGAGCCTGGAATTTACGCCGCAAAACACCGAGCCTTATGTTGATTTTTTACCGTCGTTCGCTTCAACGGCGTGGTACCACAAAAAATTGCCGGCGGATTTGCAGTCAAAGACGGTCGCCGAAGTGGTTGATGCTGCACGGGCGTTTGCGGGAAACGAATTTGCGGTCGCCCTCGCTCGCGGCGACCGGCTTCCGCCCGCGGATGTGACACGCCTCGCGGGCCAAATCAGCCGGTTCACAAGTCTGCCGACGAACTATATCGTTCAGCGGAAGCTGCGGGTGAAGGACGGGCAGTTTTTCCTCCAGCTACTTCGGGACGAAGGCAAAGTGGTGGGGCGATTTGATTCGCGATTCACGGGCTTGAGATACGAGCCGGGGACTGAGGACGGAGAATACGATCCGAGCGATGAGGCGGTGAATGGGCCGCTGAGCGCTGCCTTCAATGACTATGTGCGGCGCGAATTGAAATTCGAGAGTGATTTGCCGTATGAGCTTATCGCGGACGTGGAACCTTGGAATTTCGGCAGCGCCGCTGAGGGTTTTCCGAATACGGCGGAGGATTTGCGGAGAGCAATGACGCGCAATCCGTATCTGAAAGTGTGGGTGACGTGCAGTTACTATGATCTGGCAACGCCATTTTTTGGGGCGGAGAATGTGGTCAGCGGAATGAATCTGGAACCGGCCATTCGAGCAAATCTGCGGTTCACGTACTATGAATCAGGGCACATGCTTTACATTCACAAACCGTCGCGGGTGAAGTTCAAGGACGATTTTCTTGCGTTCTTAAAGGACGCAACGAGCCAACAACCGGTGCATACGGCGGCGCGGGAGATGAAGTAAGTTCTGATAGCAGACTTCAACCACGGATGGACACAGATTTACACGGATAAGAAGGCGCTCTTCGCTCCTGCCTGGTACCAATCAGTCATCTATGCGGAACCCGTGAGTTCCTTTAGATCTGCGCGGACGGTTTCGTAGGTTGTAGAGTAAGCGAGGACTTTGGGGTCCGGTTCGATGCCCCAGCGATTGCAGGCTTCGCGGTAGAGATCAGGCCACCAATTGCGGTGCTGAGTCAGACCTTGCGCGCGCCAGGTTTCCCAATTCATGAGGACGCGGGACCAGCATTCGTCGCCGTAGCGGACGGCTTCCTGCGGGTTCTTGAAATCTTTCAGATACCAGTCGCGCCCGATGCGGGCATGGAGAACTTCGTCGGCCCAATCGTAATCCTGGAAAAGCGCCGAGAGTGGATTGTGAGAGGCCTGGCCAACTTCCCATTCGAAACGTTTGCCGGTTTTGGGCATCAGGCCTTGCTCGATGTAGTAGAGGACGGCATGGCGTTCGATCGGTTTGAGTTGGGTATTCAGGGCGAGTGACCAGGTGTGATTGATCATGACTTTGGAGGGCCAATCGATGCCGAGATTGGTGAAGCCGACTTCGCCCATCATGGCGTGGCGGGCTTCGTCCCAGAGTTGGCGGGTCATGTCACGATAGTAATCCCAAGGTTTGCCAGCGGTCTCGGTGATGATGCTGGACATCATTTCAGGAACGTCCACTTCGCGAAGTCGTTTGTAGAACATCATCAGGGTTTTGGGCTGAGGAGGGAAATTTTTATCGTAGAGGAAGACTTCAGCATTGACGCCCATATTGAAAGGATCGGGAAAACGGCGGTCGCGTTTGGGAATGCGTTCGTATTGGTAAGGTTTGGCGGAGTGGTGGCGGGGGACTATGACATTCTGATCGGCATCTACATGAGTTGCGGATTTGTGGAGATCACGCTCGCTCTCGCCCGACCAGGCGCGTGATGCGTGATGCTTGATGCTTGATGGTTGACCGGTGCCATCGAGTCCGCCAGCGGTTGCGAGCGCGCGGTCGAGCAGAGAGAGCCAGGCAGCGCAGTTTTGACGAGTGTTCTGATCGATTAAGCTCGCGATGGTTGTCGCGCCGAAATTAATCATGTCATCGAGTTCAAGGAGAGCAAATCGACAAAGGCGAACCGAGGGGTGATCGGCCAATTGATTGGTATCGCGCAGGTGATGTTCAAGAGCCGCTTTGAGGGCGGGGAGAGCCTTTTCGTAGAGGCCGAGGACGAGTTCTTCAGTGGTTGGCGCGGAGAGGATTTCGTCGAACAAGATTTCGAGGTTCGGGTCCGGAATGGCTTCGAGACCGAGAGGTGGTTCGCGCATTTCACTGACGCGTTTGCGGATAGCGGCGGTGTGTTCTGCGCAGAGATGAGAGTGGAGGCTGAATGCCATCTTGAGTTCGTAAAGCGGTTCGCCGGTGATGCGCGCCGTGAAAATTTGGTGCAGGCGTTTGAGGGCGTAATGGTAGCGCTTGTGGCGGCGGACACATTCTTCAACGGAGAGGCCGGGTTTCATGGCGTCTTGCAATGAACAGACGCCGGCGAGGGTAGGGATTTCGCGAGCGGAGACAGGAGTATTCATGATAACGTTGATCAGTCTAGCACAAGCAGCCGTGAGGATTCAAACCGAACAGAATGAAAACGCGCGTTCCTGATATCGAGCGAAATACAAGCTGTCGCACGGAAATGAAGCTTGAAATTGGAGAGTTTCAACGTATCGTTGTGCCAGAGTTGCGCGGAGAATCTGGTCATGGTTGACCGAGTTGTACCGCGAGAACATTGCGGAGAGAAAAATGCAAACGAACCGCCGCACATGGCCATCGTTCGAAGAGATGCGCAAGGCTGCCGAGGAGGGCGACCCCGCCGCGCAAAGCTATTTGGCCATCTGTTATCAAAATGGGCAGGGCGTGAAGCAGGATTATGCCGAGGCGGTGAAATGGTTCCGGCGAGCCGCGGACCAGAATGATTCGGCGGCGCAATGTTACCTCGGTTATTGCTATCAATCAGGAACAGGCGTGCCGCAGGAGTTGGGCCAGGCGGCGAAATGGTTTCGTGAAGCTGCAGAGCAAGGTGATCCGGCAGCGCAGTTTAATTTGGGAGTGTTATATGAAACCGGACAAGGCGTGCCGCAAAATTATGCCGAGGCTGTAAAATGGTATCATGCCGCCGCGGAGCAGGGTGAGCCGAATGCCCAATTTAATCTGGCAGTGTTTTACGAGACCGGCCAGGTCGTGCCGCAAGATTATGAAGAGGCGGTGAAGTGGTACAAGAAAGCAGCCGAACAGGAATGTGCGCCGGCGCAATGCAATCTGGGGCTCTGCTATGAGACGGGGCGCGGTGTGGAGCAGGACGTCAGGCAGGCGGTGAGATGGTTTTGTCGCGCGGCACGGCAGGGAGATAAAACAGCGCAGCACAATTTGGGCGTGTATTACGCGAATTTAGAGGCGGCAGAAAAAGCGACGGCCGGGGAAGGGACGGAATCAGAGAAGACGGAGGAAGCGGGAGAAGCAGCGGGAACTCCGGAAGTTAAATAGGGCGAAGTAACTGGTAATTAGTAATTGGTAATCAGGAGGTCTGGATCACGGTTGTAACGCAAGAATTTCACTGGGCCGACGACGGGTTCCGATTAGCGACTCGATTACCATCAGGAATAGAACGGCGGCGACAAACCAGTGAAAGCGGTCCACGCCAAATTTTCGCGCAGGCGCGGAGCCGGAACCAAGGTTCATCGTTTCGAGAGTAATGCGGACTTTCGCAAGCCCTTCACCGAGCGGACCCAAAGGATAATAAGCGCCATGGGTGGCTTGGGCGATGCTCCGTAGTGTCGCTTCGTCCAGCCGGCTGTGTACGATTTCGCCTTTGTTGTCCCGCACAAATTCAGGTCTGCCCTGCTCATTCAGGATTTGGATTTCTGAACCGGCTGGGGTGCCGACGCCGATGGTGAAAATCATGACGCCTTCCTTTGCCAAACGTTCGGCGGTGTGGACACCGCCCTTTTCGAGATCTTCGCCATCCGTAATCAAGACGAGAAGTTTGTGACGTTCACCTTTTTCAAGCGCGCGATAACCTTCGTCGAGGGCAAGGCCAACGTCCGTTCCGGGAATGGGAATGGTTCTGTCGTCAACGGCCATTAAGGTATCTTCGAAAGCGCTGTAATCGAAGGTGAGCGGACATTGGAGGAAAGCCTGGCCGGCGAAAGCAACGAGACCGAGACGGCTATGCGCGTGCCGTCGCATGAAATCAGAGATGGCGAGTTTGGCGCGTTGCAGGCGATTCGGGCTGACGTCAGTTGCGAGCATGCTGCGGGAGCAGTCGAGGACAAAGACAATATCTTCACCAAGACTCTGCCCGGACTCTTCTTGTTGGCCCCACTGAGGCCGGGCCAGAGCGAAGCCAATGCCGGCGACCGCTAGAACCAGGAGCACATTTTTGAATAGGCGACGCACGGGGCTGTGGGAACGAGTCAGATCGGCAAGAAAATGGGGCGCAGCAAGCAAGCTGAGCTGACGTTTTCGGGCCCACGCCGAGTACCATTGCAATCCGGCAAGAACGAGCGGGCTCAAAAAAGCGACGAGCAGCCAGCGAGGTTCAGCGAAGTGAGGGTTGGAGAAATTCATGGGACTCGGCGGAATCGCGTGTTGGCCAAAACCATTTCGAGTGAGAAAAGTCCAAAAGCCGCCAGCAACGGCCATTGAAACAAGGGACGATAAGTCGTGAAGCGCCTCAGCTTGATTTCTGTTTTTTCGAGTCTATCGATGTCGTCGTAGATGCTTTCGAGTTCGCGGCGGTTGGTGGCGCGATAAAATTTTGCGCTGGAGAGAGCCGCCATCTTGCCGAGCACTTCGTAATTGGCGGGTTGCAGGGTGATGGTGTTGATCACCTTGCCGCTCGGATCGAGTTTGAGTTTGCCCGTGGCTGGATCAAATAAGGGCAAATAACAGGGCTGCTCGATGCCGATGCCAATGGTATAAACCTTTTCGCCGAGTGCGGCGGCAAGTTGGGCTGCGGGGACCGGATCGATCTCGCCTTTGTTGTTATCGCCGTCAGTGAGCAAGATGATAATGCGGCTTTTGCTGTCTTTGATTCCTTTAAGGCGCTTGGCGGCGGCGGCGGCGGCATCGCCGATGGCAGTGCCGAGATCGCGAATTAAGCCAACATGCAGGCGATGCAAATTCTTGATGAGCCAATCGTGATTGAGAGTGAGCGGACTTGCGAGATAGGGAACGGCGGAGAAAACGACAAGTCCCATGCGGTCGCTCGGGCGCTTCTGGATGAATTGTTCGAGGACAGAGGAGGCGATGTCGAAACGGGAAACGCGCTCATTCGGCCCGGCCATATCCTGCGCCATCATTGACCAGGACAAATCGAGTGCAAGCATGATGTCCACGCCGCTGGCCTGGGTTTCGGTGCGGTCATTGGCGAAACGAGGTCCGGCCAGAGCAACGATGCAAAGAGCAACTGTGAAAAGCCGCAGGAACATCAGCAATCGGCCAACGGCAGCACGGGCTGCGCCGCCGGCGGCGCGAGCGATGTCGGCGCTGGGAAATCGCAGCGCGGAAAATTTCCCGAGACGCCCTTGCAGGAAAGAATAGAGCGGAAGGAGCGCGAGCAAGCCGAGCAGCCACGGATATTGAAATTCGAGATTACCGCTCATGTTGCGGGGACTTGTTCGGCTCGACGGCGGAGTTCGGCGAGACGTGCCTGGGCGGTTTCGACGATTTTAAACGCTGTGGCTACCGCGGCGATGGGTGCCGCGGGCGGAGCGGGCGTAAATTTTCGCTCATCGCATCGCCGCAGAAATCCTGAAATTGCGCCTGCGAGTTCCGGACCAAGTCCCTCGTGGTCGGCGATCAGACGGCAGAACTCAGCAGTGGTAAGTTCGCCTGGAGGAAGAGCGAAAGCCTCAGTAATATAATGCCGCGTGATTTGTGACACCTGACTCAAGACGTGCCCATCTTCTGGTTTGAGTAGAAGCAAGTCGAGCGCTTGCCTCGCGCGGATCCCAGGCGGGATAATCATTGGTGGCTTTGGCCGAGTGAGAACCCAGACGATCGCGCCGATAAGCGCGAGGACAACGACCGAGCCGAGAATCACCCAGACTTCGTGTTTCTCCCAAAATGTCGGTGGTATTTCGCCGCGCGGCGGACGGAGTTTGGGGACATCGTCGCCCGCGGAAGAAATGTTGGTGGCGGGATGGGCTGGAAGCGCGAGAAATAAGAGAGCAAGTGTCGAAAGTCGAAACCCGAAAGTCGAAACCCGAAGGAAATTTGAAAAAGGAGTACTAATTCCGAATTTGAATCTGTCGGTGCTTTTTTCCTTCGGATTTCGGATTTCGGATTTCGGACTTCTCTTCATCCTCTCCTTCTACCGCGCCGCGTCTCGAAAAATCGTTGCAAAGTCTGCGCGAAATCGTCGACCGTGCTGAAGCGCAGGGTATCGACGCCGGCGCGTCGCAGCGCCCGGTCAAGTTCGGCGAGACGTTCCGCGTTTGTGGCAGCAAATTTGTAGCGAACCGCGCCGCGACTGGAATCGAGCTCGACCAGTTCGCCGGTTTCGGCGTCTTCAACGGTAAGAAGTCCGGCGGATGGCAATATGCTCTCGCGCGGGTCGTGGAGGTGGAGACAGACCAGATCGTGGCGGGCATTGGTCAGACCGACTTCCTGGAGCGCGTCCCGACCGATTCCAGAATTGGCCGCCGATGCACCGAAACTGTGCAAAAAATCGGTCAGGAGGAAAACGATCGAGCGCCGGTGCAAAACATGGTTCAGGAACGCGAGCGCGGCTGGAATGTCGGTTCCGGTGTGTTTCGGCTGGAATAGCAGCATTTCTCGAATCAGGCGTAAAATGTGACGGCGCCCTTTGCGAGGTGGTAAATAGAGTTCAACCTGATCGCTGAAGAGAAGGAGGCCCACTTTATCGCTGTTTCGTGAGGCGGAAACGGCAAGAGTGCCGGCGACTTCCGCGGCAAATTCGCGCTTCGTGCGGCGCATGGAACCAAAGGCTGACGATGCGGAAACATCGACGGCGAGGAGCAGCGCCAGTTCGCGTTCTTCGCGGTAGCGTTTTACGAATGGCCGGCCCATTCGATAGGTGACGTTCCAATCGATGTCGCGGACTTCGTCGCCAGGGATGTATTCGCGGAGTTCCTCAAAATCCATGCCGCGGCCTTTGAAATGGCTGAGATAGGCGCCGACCATCATGTCGTTGACGAGACGATTGGTGCGGACTTCGATGCGGCGGACGGCCGCGAGCAACTCAGTGGGGGTCATGGAGTGAAATTTGAAATCTGAAACTCGAATTTCGGTTTTCGAATTTCTTCATGGCACTGGCACGGCATTAAAGATCTTCTTGATGATGTCGTCAGTTGTGATGGACTGAGCCTCCGCTTCGTAGGTGAGGATGAGTCGATGGCGCAAGACGTCCGGTCCGATGCTTTTCACATCTTCAGGCGTGACATAAGTGCGGCCTTGCAACAATGCCCAGGCTTTTGCGGCAAGCGTCAGATAAATCGTCGCTCTGGGCGAAGCGCCGAATTGAATGAAATGCTTCACATCGAGTTTGTATTGCTCGGGTTTGCGGGTGGCGAAGACGAGATGAACGATGTAATCGCGCACTTTTTCGTCCACGTGAATTTGATCGACGAGTTTGCGGGTTTGTTGAATTTCTTCGAGAGGGATGACGGGTTTGACACTGGTTTCAGGTGAGGTGAAGGCCATTCGGTCGAGGATTTTTCGTTCTTCTTCGAACGAAGGATAATCGAGCAGGACTTTGAACATGAAACGGTCCACCTGTGCTTCGGGCAGGGGATAGGTCCCTTCCTGATCGATCGGGTTCTCAGTCGCTAGAACCAGAAATGGCGAAGGCAAGGGCATGGTTTCGCCGCCAAGTGTGACTTGCCGTTCCTGCATCGTTTCAAGCAGGGCGGACTGAACTTTCGCCGGCGCGCGGTTAATTTCATCCGCCAGCACGAAATTGGCGAATACGGGTCCCTTGGTCGCATGATATTTGCCGTCCTGAGGGCTGTAGATGAGCGTGCCAACGATGTCCGCGGGCAACAGGTCAGGCGTGAATTGGATGCGATGAAACGAGGCATGGATGGCCGTGGCTAAGGTCCGTACGGACATGGTCTTGGCCAGTCCGGGGACGCCTTCGAGAAGGACATGTCCGTTGGCAAGCAAACCGACCAACAGCCGATCTACGAGTTGCTGCTGGCCGACAATGACCTGGGCGATCTCTTCCCTCAATTTTTTGATCCATCCCGCTGCTGACTGCACCTGTTCATTCAAGCCGTTGCTCATGTATCCGGCGACTGTAGGCGAGGTGTGACTGCGACTCAAGTTATCTGCGAGTAGTTGATTAGAGTTTCCCGAATCATTAGCAAAGGTAGGGCGCGGCATGGAGTGGTTCGCTAAGCGTTCGGGTTAGAGTTTGAAGGGACGCCAGATGGAAGGGTCGTTGGACCACATCAGATCTTGTTCGCGTGCTTTTTGAGGGTTGGTGGAGGCGAGGCGCTGAGCGGCTTCGGTTTCCATGACGACGACAGCGCTGACGCCGCCGGAGTCTTCCTGAATGTGAGCGTAGGTTGAGAGCGCGGCGGCCCAGGCGATGTCGCAGTGGCTATCCGGGTTGTGGTTGTTGCGGCCTTCGGTGAAGAGCCATTTGGCGCCGGTGTGAATTTTGCGCAGAGCGAAGAAGTCGGCGGCGATGTCGGGGTGGTCTTTTGGAAAATGTTTTTCGGCGACGGAGAGTTGGTTCATGAGGGCGAAGCCGAGGTCTTGTTTCTTTGAGGAGAAGTTAACCTTTGTGAATTTGTATGAGTATTGTTGGGCAGCTTCCCAGCAGATTTGGCGGCCGAGGCCGGATTCGTCGCCAGCGGCGCGGACGCGCGGGAGTTTTTCGAGGAAATAGAAGAGGACGGTTTTGAGGAAGTCCCAGTCTTCGGTGCGGCAGGTGAAGAGTGCGCGGAGCCAGAGGTCGTTGGCGCGGGCTTCGTCGATGTAGATGACGGAGAGGTCGCCGGTGCCGGAGGCGGCGATGTCGAAGCCCAAACGTAATGCGTGATGCGTGATGCGTGAGGGGGAATGACGGGAAGAACGAGAAGTATGGGAGGATGGTTCGTGTTGCGCATTGCGTGTTCCGTGAGGAGAATTCGAAAGCGCAAGAAGCTTCGGAAAGTTTTCGCGGAGGTAATCTTCGATTTTGGATTGGCGCCGATGCTGAGTGGAGGGGTTGAAGTCGCCGAAAAGTTTGGTGATGTCGTGCGCTTCGAGGTGGAGGCGTTCGATTTGATAATCGGAACGGCAACGTTCGATGGCGGACCAGTCGACGATGGAAGCGCCGCCGGGGACTGGGTTGCACATGTAGGATTGTTGAAAGATTTGTTCGAGGCCGGCCCGGGCACGGCAGTTGGCGAGAAATTGATCGGGGGTGAGGTTTGAGCTGCGAGCGCGGTTGATGACGTCGAGGAGGCCGAGTTCGATGGCGTCGGTGATGGTGACGCGGAAGTAGAGGTTCCAGGGCGAAGAGGATGCTGGGTGCCGGATACTGGATGCTGGATGGGAAGGATAGGAAATATGGGAAGAATGGCAGACGGATTCGTGATGCGTGATGGGTGAGGGGCAAGAATCGTGATGCGTGATGCGTGATCCTCCTTCGTCAAAAGCGCTACGGAGGGCAGGCGAGGAGGACAATGAATCCGGGCGGGGACGCCCGGGGAACTCGCAGGCGAGGACGCCCGCGCTACATTGCAGGCGGGCTTGTTGGGCGAATTGATTGAAGAGGGTGTCGTCGCCTTCGTGGGAGGACCAGACGGCCATGTCGTAGGCCCAAGTGACGCGGCCCTGGGCGGTTTGCCAGAGGAGTTCGGCGTTGGGGTGTTTGGCGAATTCGTCGAGGCCGACATCGCCGCCGTAAACGGCCATGGCTTGTGGGTGGGCCGAGAAGGCGATAATGCGTGAACCGTTGTCGAATTTGATGTAGCCGATTTTAACTTCTTCAGTGAAGGCCGAGGATTTTCCATCTGAGTCAAGGCGGTTGATTTTGAGACTGTCTTCGCCGTGCGAAATGATGGAGCGAAACGTGTTGAACGCTTCGGCAAACATTTTGCACTGACGCATATATTCCAGCGCGCTTGGATAATCTTTGGTGGCGAAAAGATAGTCACGGTTTTTGAACAGGAGGCGCTTTCGGACGTTTTTGTAAGCGTCGGCGTAGGTCCAGCCGATGCGAACGGATTTTTCGGCGAGGATGACCGCCTGCTTGTTCTGTGCGTGGAGGTGGTCTTCGGCGAAGATCCAGAGGAGTTGATATGGCGTGAAGAAGCGGGAGAGCAGGGAAGAACGGTCGATTGTGATGTGGGGCAAAATGGCAGGCATAAAGAATTTTCGATTTTCGATTAGGGAAAAAGAGTTTAATGCTGGGGTATTAATAATTTCAAAAAACCACTAAATCAAAATTATGACTGAGAATGAGTTGAAGCAGAGGACGAAGGCGTTTGCGTTGCGAGTGATTAAGCTGGCCGGCACGCTGTCGAAGGATTTTGTTGGCAGAAGGCTCGGGGATCAATTGTTGCGGTCGGGCACTTCGGTAGCGGCAAATTATCGGGCGGCGTGCCGAGCGAGGTCGAAAGCAGATTTTGTAAATAAGCTCGCGGTCACGGAGGAGGAGGCCGATGAATCGGTGTTTTGGATGGAATTGTTGGTTGAGAGCGGACTGGTGCCGATAAGACGATTGGAAAAGTTGCTTGATGAAGCAAATCAATTGACCGCGATAATTGTCGCGTCCAGGAGGACAGTTAAAGGGAGAGAATGATTTTCGATTCATAAATCTGATTTCTGGTTTATGCGGCGTCCGGGAGTGGTGGATTAAGGGTAAGATCGCCCGGAGGAGGAGGGAGGGGGTTGAGACAGGCGGGGCAATCGGGCGTTGGGCGCTGGCCGGCGGAGTTGAGTTCGGGCAGCAGACGATGACAGTGTGGGCAGTACTCGATGGGCGCGCCTGGTGGGCGAAGGGATGTGCCGCAGTTGTCGCAGTGTGGAGAGATTCGTTCGCCGGAGGGAAGGAGTGGAGGGACCGGAGCAAAGCAGGAGGGGCAGTTTTCCAGATTTTCGATTTTCGAGACCAAGCTGGTCCTGCGATTTTGATTTTTGATTTGGGAGGGAGCGGATGCTGGATGGTCGATACTTGACGGTGGGAGGAAATGAGTGACGCGTGATTCGTGATGCGTGACAGACGAGTCAGGTTGGCCAGGAAGTGTTGCGTGTCCGGTGTTGCGTGAATCGGAAGGGCGGGCCTGAGGTTGTTCGGATTGGGGTTCGGGGGCGGAAGGAGTGTTGCGTGAGGCGTTGGGGTCCGCCTCGTCACCTCGGCGGCTACGATCTAGATCTGGACCGATGGGGCCGGGGGCGGCTTTGACTCCCGTGGCGCCTTCGAAGGCTGCGAGCATGAGTTTGCGCTGGGTCTCGAAGTCGTGAACTGGTTCAGATTTTGTGGTTTGGTTAGCGGCTTTGGTGTTCTCGTCTTCGCATTGTTTGAGGACGAGGGCCGCGCGACTGAGGCGCGAGAGAGCGTTAAGCGTGCGGACGTAGTTGACGGGGTCATCGATAAGTTGTTGGTGAGTGAGGGCTTTAAAGATTTGGCCAACTGCGAGTTGGTTGGCAGCCTGATGAAACTGGACGACGTTATAATCCTGAACGAGGTCTGAGGCGTTTTCGCGGAGCAGCCGCATTTCGGCGATGTGGTCTTGATGTTGGAGATATTGTTGAAAGCCATTTTGAAACCAATTGGAGATGTTTTCGCTGTTGAGTGAGACGCCGTGATTGGCCATTTCGGTCTCGATAGCCTTGCAGGTTGCGCCGTCATCGAGCATTTGGTTGATGATGTCGCGTTGGGCGCGAGGGAGGCTGGCGATTTTACCGGTGGGTTTGCGGCCGACCGGTTTGAAAATGGACGGCGTGGTTTCTGGAATTTGTTGAGCTTCGGTATTCATGGGAATGAGGGGTTAAATTTTAATCTTTGAAGAAGTTTGAAATGCTTTGAAAGAGGGGGTTTCTAGGGGATTTTCGAATTTTGATTTTGGATTTTTGATTAGGGAAAAGATGGTCGGCACCGCTGCGGCTTCGGGCCCAGGGCAGAGATATACGTGACGTCGTAAGTCCCAATCGGGCGAGACGCCCGGTGAACTCGCAGGCGAGGACACCCGCGTTACCCGCATATGCAATCGTTTTTGTCGTTCTGTAGAGAGATTGCGGAAGAGGGAGGAAACGGTTGAAACCGTTGAAGCTCCAGTTGGGAGCGGGTGCACCTTGCTGCCCCGAAAGCTTTCGGGGTGAAAAGCAGGTGTTAATGAGAAAAGAACTTTTGAATTTCGATTGGTTGGAAAACAGCCGCTGTTTGCTTTCGTTCCCGACGCCGCATATTTTTGATCGTTAATGATATTTTTCATGCGAGAAGTTTAGAGAGGGGGGTGGGACAACTGCTGTCCAACCGTAAAAGTACGGAGAAATTAGTTAAGTTGTTGAAACTTTGGCAGATGAATAAGTAATGCGAATGTCAAGAACCGCGACGGGGCATGACTCAACGATAGTGTGAAGGGACAGAAGAGACGAAAGAGACGGAACAGGATTTAGAAATCCTTCACGCCATTTGTCAGCACCTCCGGCGCAATCCTGGAAAGCGCGTTCGTCACCGCCAGATGTATTCGCTCGTCAGCATCGTTAAGATTCGCGATCAGCACAGGAACTGCACCACGCGCGTCCTTGCCGAACTGACCAAGAGCCTCCACTACGAATACCCGAGTGCGCACGTCAGTGAATTGTATCGCATTTGTCAGAGCGGGCACGACAACTTCGGGAGCAAGCCGCGCGCGGCCAAGCGCCCTCGCAGCACCCCATGCCACGTTGCGTTCGTCAAGGCATTGGACCAGACCTGGCACGAAGATTTTACTAGCCCCCCATTCCGCCGGGCTGCCATCTCGGTTTCGGCCAATCCTGGATCCAAGGTTGCCCATTGCCTCACAACGCACTTCTGCCACTCTCGTCTGGTTCGTAGCGATCTCGTAAAGTGCCACGAATCCGTTGGTGCCGAGACAACTCATCGTGACCAGCGCGCGTTCCCAGGAGGAGTTAGGCCATTGGTCCACCACCCGCGTCAATTCAGGAATGACCTCACTGGATGTTGGAGCAAGTACCCTGAATCCATCCAAAGCCCAAAGTCTCTGGATTTCAGGCCTGAAGAAGTTCTGCCCCAAAGGGGCTGGAAGCACGTTAAAAATCTGCCAGTGAAGCATTTTCTCCTTCCATGGGGGAGCCCGGTAACTCATCCATTTTATCAAGCAAGGCAAGCCGTTGGTTCCAATATGTCTTACGGCGTCTTCAGCTTCTCGCACCTGAACCTCGGATTTTGCCGTTCCGCGGAAAATCAGCCACTCTGTCAGCCTCTTCCCCTGATACTCCGGCTCCCGTTCACCCGGCCAAAAGGCAACCAGACCAATCCCCACCAAAACACATGCTGCCAAAACGATGACTACTCGTCTCCGTCGCCCACCACCTCGAATTGCATTTCCCTCTTCCAATCAAAAATCCTTCTTCCGGTTCTCATTAACACCTCGCTTCAGCGAGGTGAGGCGGCCCCGTCCCGGAACTTCAACGGTTTTAACCGTTTCTCCTGCTCGGACACCGCTCAATCAAAAATTAAAATTCGAAATTCAAAAATCCCTTTGCTCTTCACTCTATCAAAAACTCGCGAATCCAGAAATCTTTTTGCCCCCGTCTTTTTGCCATTTTTCCGAGCCAACTCATTTAACCTGTTTAACCCATTTAACCGCGCCAATTCTCTGCGCCTTTTGCGTTCTCTGGCGGCCAGCCCATTCTTGTGCCCCACCCCTTTCACGGATAAGCTGTGTTTGGTGATGAATAACGCCCCAACCGGAATCGCAGAGCAACCGTCTCCTCCTGAGGAGCCGCGCGCTCATCGTATTCCTGAACTGCTCGCGCCAGCCGGAAATTGGGAATGCGCGAAGGCAGCAGTCGAGAACGGCGCGGACGCGATTTATTTCGGTTTGGATAGATTTAACGCGCGGATGCGAGCGCACAATTTCACGGAGGCTGATTTGCCGAAGTTGACGGAATTTCTGCACGGGCGGGGTGTCAAGGGCTACGTGACCTTCAACACGTTAATTTTCGAAAACGAGATGGCCGAGGCGGAGCAGTATCTGCGGACGATTATTGCATCGGGAGTGGATGCGGCCATTGTGCAGGATGTTGGAATTTGCCGGTTGATTCGCTCACTCTCGCCCGATTTTCCGATACACGTTTCGACGCAGATGACGATTACGAGTGCTGGAGGGGTCGAGTTTGCGAGGGAGTTGGGATGTAATCTGGTAGTGCTGGCGCGCGAATGTTCGCTCAAGGAAATCGAGAAGATGTGCCGAGGGTCGGGTGTCGAGTGTGGAGAGCAAAAATTCGCACTGCCGCTTGAAGTATTTGTTCATGGCGCGTTATGCGTGGCGTATTCCGGGCAGTGTCTGACGAGTGAAGCCTTGGGCGGGCGCTCCGCCAATCGCGGGGAATGCGCGCAGGCGTGCCGAATGCCGTACGATTTGGTTGCGGACGGGAAACAAGTGGATTTGGGTGACCGCAAGTATTTGCTGAGTCCGCAAGATCTTGCGGGATTGGAAGTCTTGCCGGAGTTGGTTCGATTGGGAGTGGCATCGTTGAAAATTGAAGGGCGGCTGAAATCGCCGGAATACGTCGCGAACATCACGCGCGTTTACCGAAAGGCCATTGATGACATGCGTAGTACCGCTGATCCCTCAGTTTCCGATCACGAATCACGCGCCAACAATCACCAATCACCGATCACCGATTACCAAATGCAAATGGCCTTCTCGCGAGGCCTGCATAGCGGATGGTTTCGCGGAATCAACAACCAGGCGTTGGTGCATGCGCGATTTGGCAAAAAGAGAGGGGTTTATTTGGGCGAGGTGGCGGGGGTCGAAGGGGAGCGGGTGCGAGTCAAGCTGGAAGGACCCTTGAAAGCTGGGGATGGGATTGTCTTTGACGCGGGGCGGCCCGACGAGAATGAGGAAGGAGGGAGGGTTTATGGAGTGCAGGAAAGGGAAGGATGGAGCACTTTGACGTTTGGGAGAGGTGATGTGGATTTCAGCAAGTTGCATGTTGGGGATAAGGTTTGGAAAACGAGTGATCCGGAGCTGGATAGGCGATTGAGGCAGAGTTTTGAGGGAGATACGCCGAGAATTCAGCGGCCCATATCCATGGAAGTGTACGGGCTGGAAGGGAAGGTGATGACTTTGATTGTGAGGGACGAGTTGGGAAATGTGGTGCAGGCGGAATCGGCGATGCCATTGGCCCACGCGGAAAGGCAGCCGCTGACGACGGCGCGGTTGAAGGAACAGCTCGGAAGGTTGGGAGGAACGGCGTTTAAGCTTGGCGAGTTGAGGAACTTGTTCGAAGGGGAAGTGTTGTTGCCGGTGAGCGAGCTGAATCGGATGAGGCGGGAAGCGATCGGGGAGTTGGAGAACCTTCGGAGCCAGCCCAAACGGTGGATTATGCGGGCTGAAGGGTTACATGGGTTGAATAAGTTACATGAGTTGCATAAGGAGGAAAGATCTCCGGTAAGAAGTGCCGAGCTGATTGTACTGGTGCGGAGTATGGCGCAGTTGGAGGCGGTGGTGAAGGCGGGTGTGAGGACGGTTTATTGCGATTTTGAAAATCCGAAGCGGTATTCGGAGGCGGTGGAGTTGGCGCGGAAAGGGCCTGCGGAAATCTTTGTTGCGCCGCCGCGAATCTTCAAGATGGGGGAGGAGTGGACATTAAAGCAGGTAAGGTCGTGTGAGGCGGATGGATATTTGGTTCGGAATTACGATCATCTTAAGTTTTTCGCGAATGACCGCCGGGTGGGGGATTTTTCGCTAAACGTAGCGAATCGGCTGACCGCGGATTATTTCAAGAACAAGTTTGGGTTGGAGCGGGTGACGGCTTCGTATGATCTGAATTTCGCGCAATTGGAAGCGCTTTTGGAGGCAGCGCCACCGAAATGGTTCGAGGTGACGATTCACCAGCATATTCCGATGTTTCACATGGAGCATTGCGTCTTTTGCGCATTTCTTTCGGACGGTACGGATTATACGAATTGCGGGCGCCCATGTGATAACCATGACTTGAAGCTGCGAGACCGGGTTGGGGCGCAACATCCGGTGAAGGCGGATGTGGGATGCCGGAACACGGTTTTCAATGCGCTGGCGCAGACCGGGGCGGAGTACGTTTCGCGGATGCAGGAATTGGGCGTGCGGCATTTCCGCCTGGAGTTTTTGAATGAGAGCCCGGCGCAGGTAGGGGAAACGATTGCGAAATATCGACAATTGTTGAACGGAGAGATCACGGGTCAGCAGCTTTGGAAAGAGTTGAGGTTGCTGAATCAGCTTGGAGTAACGAGAGGCCAAATCGCAAACCGCTAAGGTCCAAGTCTCAAATTTCTAAAGGAGCAATAATGGGCGATAAGCGACTTCAGGCTAACGACTTTACGGACCAGCCAGAGCGATATTCGCGACGGATGAATTTGTTGGCCTCGCTTTTATCGAATTCGAGTTTCGCGGCATTCCATTTGAGTTTGGTTTTGGGGAAATGGGATGCGATGCCGCCGATGAGAACGGTTTCGGTCAGGAGGCCGGCGTAATTGAAATTGGCCGAGGTGCGGCAGAGTCCGCGGCAAGCCTCGATGAATTCGCCATAGTGATCGCCGTTGGGGACGGTGGGATATTTGAAATCCTTAAATTTCTTGTCGGGATAAAGGAGCGGACGATTGATATGTGGAAGAACGAGGACACCTTCTGTGCCAATGAAGATAGAGCCACTATTGGGTTGTGGATCGCCTTCGAGGAGAGCCAGGACTTCGGCCGGGAGCTTCGCGTCGCCATCGTACCACGTGAGGTCGAAGGTTTTGCCTGCGGTATGCTCGGTGCCGGCGAAGACGAAATGGACGTGTGAATCGACGGCCCAGTTCCACTCGTTCGGCGCCGGGCCCTCCGAGCGGACGGACAGCGGAGGGCCGAGGCTGAGTGAGTCGAAAACGGGATCGAAGATGTGGCAACCCATATCGCCAAGAGTGCCAGTGCCGAAGTCGAGGCGTTTGCGCCAATTCACCGGATGATAGTACTCGTTGCCGATGAAGGGACGATCGGCGCAGACGCCGAGCCAGAGGTTCCAATCGAAACCTTCCGGCACGGGATTGGTTACATCGGGTCGCGGAGCAGGATCGCCCCAGGATTTGGGGCACCAGGAATGGGCTTCTTTGACTCTGCCGATAATGCCGTCGCGAATGAGTTGAACGGCGAGGCGATAATGGGCGTGAGCATGGATCTGAATACCCATTTGGGTGACGAGCCCTTTTTCGTGGGCAAATTGCGCGAGCTTCCGGGTCTCGTAGAGATCGTGAGTGAGTGGCTTCTGGCAATAGACATGTTTGCCGAGTTGCATCGCGCTCATGGCTGCGGGAGCGTGCATGTGGTCGGGCAGCGAAACGTTCACTGAGTCGATGTTTTTGCCTTCTTCGTCGAGGAGCTTGCGCCAATCCTGGTAGATTTTGACGTCGGGAAACCGTTGCTTGAGCTGGGTAGTACGATTCAGATCAACTTCGGCAACGGCGACGAGTTTTAAGTCATTGAATTTTGTGAATTCATGAATATCAGACCCAGCCTGGCCCGCGGAACCGAAACTGGCATGGCGGACGATGCTGTTGGGAGACTGAGCGATGAGGCCGCTGGTGACGAAGGGCGCAGCGAGAGAGGCAGTGCCGAGGGTTTTGAGAAATGAGCGGCGAGAAAAAGCGTGAGGGTGCTTTGAATTCATCGGCGGCAGAGTAAGGGAATCGTTGGAACGTTAAAGTGTTAAAACGGGAAAAATGCGATTGCGGGAGCGGTTGGTGATTTGCCAGACCAAGGGATTAGCGTTTGAGGGAAGATAATGCTTTTCGAATGTCGGCATAAAGTTCCGGGGTCCAGCTTGAAGGGGGCAGCGAGTCTGGAGGCAGGTCCCGGACGCGGAAGTCGATTGGGGCAAGGAGCACGGAAATGTTTTTGATGCCGGTTTCTGCGGCGAGGACGAAGAGGTCTTCGGCGGCTTGATCGCCCATGGCCAGGCAACCAATCGAGACAGCGCTGCCATGAATCATGATGTCCGAGCCGAGGTCCGCTCGGCCATCGTGGCGCGCGCGCGCTTCGTCCTGGGCGTTTGGGTAATTGACGCGAAGTGCGAGGTGGAAACGGCTGTTGGGATTGAGGGACTCGATTTGATAGAGGCCTTCGGGAACCTGGCCATCGCCTTCTTTCAATTTGGGGCCGAGCGTTCCGCTCGCGGCCAGAATGGGATAGCTTTTGAGGAAACGGAAATCGGGCGAGCCGTCGGAGACCCAAAGTTCGAGTTGGCGTTCTTGTTTGAGGCCGACGAGGATCAATTTCTTTGGTGGGTAAGCAATGCCAATTTCGCGAAAGCGAGGTTGGATGCGAGCGTGGACGACTTCGCTGAATTCGGTGAGGCGGTCAGCGACAGTTTTTTCACCGGTCATGGCGTGCATGATGTAATTGAATGGAGCTGCGAGTTGCGCGCGAAAGGCGACAGCGCAGATGGCAATTGCCAACAGAGAAACGAGAAGATGGATTCGGCGCAGTTTCATTGAACAGGATAGCGGGGCCATTTGGTTGAGTCATATCCTGCTGCCGAATTTCTTTTTGAGCCAAATGAACGGGCCGAGAAATACGAGAAAGATTAGAAAGAGGGCGAAGAGCAGGTTTGCGGGGCGGGAAACGGGGAGAACGGGGAAGTTAAGAGTTGCGCGCATCGTCATTGGATTTTGTGCCGGGCGGCCGAAGACGGATGAGTAAAGTTTCGCGCCTTCCTTCCAATATTCCCAGTCGCCATCGCTTTTAATCTCGAGGGTAGATGGAGGAAAATGATCGCGCGCGACAATCAGGCAGGCGGTGACAACTTCGTCATAAGGCTTCCATTCAGTCTTGCAGAAATTGAAGGAGGAATGATCAGGGAAGACAAAGGGAAAAACGAAAGGTTCGTGCGCGTTTTCGCCGATGCCGTTGAAATCCACGTTGGTGCCATTCAACTTCGGGGAACCTGGGATGGAGTCGCGAAGGTCTGGTGAGACGAGAATGCTCTTGCGCGCTTCGATGAGCCGGTTCATGTCGGCAACGCAGTCTTTGAGAGAGGCGTCGTCAGGCGGATGTTTCCAGGTGAAGTAATGGGTATACCCGGCGGCAGCGTGAATACAGGAGAGAGCCAGGATTGCAAAAACCAGATTGATCGTTTGCACGACTCCCAGCGTAGCGCGACGCGGCAATTACACAATCATCCAAAAAGCGAGGCAACTGCCCGATAGATTCAATCGCACTCCGCGCTGGGGAGCCCGACTTTGGACCTTAGATTTACCACAACGCGGTGAGGCGCTGGAAGCCGCGCACGAAGGCGGCAGCGAAGGTATTGTCCGCGATGGAATGTTCGGGCCGGGCTGCGGGCAGATTGAGGCGAAGTTCGACGGCGGCCTTGAGTTCTTCGGGATGAAAAGGCAGGCCAAGAACACAATCAGCGCCGGCGGTGCTGAGCGGAAATTCACGTTCAGGAGCGACGCCGAAGGCGATGATCGGCATTTTGCGCGGCGTTCTGACTTTGCGGATTTGGCGCATCGCTTCGACGATGCGCTGCGGACAAGGTTCAAGACCGGGTGCGGGAAGGAGGTTGTCGGGAGCGAAGATCATGAGATCGAAATCTTCGCGGCAAGCCTTGTGAGCGAGTTCGTCAATGCGAGTGGCCCTCGTCGTGCGGACGCTGGCTCGGTTATAGCAGAGGTCGAGGACCATTACCTCAATCAAGTTGCAAATACGGCGATCAGAATTGCCAATCAAAAGGTTGAGCGTTTTCATCAGTTCGTGGAATACCGCCGCCTTGTGGAATTGGCGACGCGTGCCTTCGCGGGTCGTGCAAAAGCAGGGCGCTTGCCAATCCGAAACCCAGGAAATTTCGGGGGAATGCAGGAGTTGGCGTCTGGGACTAAGACAAAAGTGTCTTGGGAGACGACAATCTGGTTGGTATGCAGCCCTTCGTTCGAACGAAAACTCCGCCGTTTTGAGAAATCGTGCGCCAGAGAGGACGAGGACGATTGCAACTACTCGTAACGGAGGGATTCGATAGGATCGAGATTGGCGGCTTTGTACGCGGGATAGGTGCCGAAGACGACGCCGACAATAGAGCAGATGACGAGACCGATGATTATCCAATCGACCGGAATAACAGGCGTCAGTTTCAGGAAGAAGGCAGTGGCGTTGCCGCCCAGGATGCCGAGGACCACGCCGATGGCGCCGCCGACTTCGCAAAGCACGATGGCTTCCATGATGAATTGGGTCATGATGTTGCGTTTGCGAGCGCCGATGGCGCGGCGAATGCCGATCTCACGGGTGCGTTCGGTGACCGAGACGAGCATGATGTTCATGATGCCGATTCCGGCAGCGAGAAGGGCAATTGAACTGACGGCGGAAACACCGACACGAACAGCCACGGTAAATGACTTGAATTGATCAATCAGTGAGTCGTTGGAAAAAATTTCGAAGTCATCTTCTTTGCCAGGCGGAACTTTGCGAACGACGCGCATGATGCCGCGGACTTGTTCGACAGTGTCATCGTAGCTCGCTTGATCGCGTGCCTGGACGAGAATGTTCAGGCTCCGATTCCAGCGTCCGAAACGATTCATCCCGGTGGTGACGGGGACGATGGCGAAGTTGTCCTGGTTGCCGCCCATCGAACCGCCATGAGGTTCGAGGATGCCGATGACGGTGTAATTGATGCCATTGATTTTGAGCCGATCGCCCAGGGGAGAGCCGAAGGGAAAGACGTTAGTGCAAAGCGCGCTGCCCAGGACACAGACGTCGTGATTGTTTTCAACATCGGAGTCGAGCAAAAACCGGCCTTCCTGGAGGGTCCAATTGCGAGCGGTAAAGCTGCCGGGTGTTTCGCCAAACATTTGCACAGTTGGCGGGGATTTTTTGTAGCGAGTTTCGACCTCCCCGCCCCAGAAGACCGTTTCGATACCGATGGCGCGAGGGAGGGTGGCCTTTTCCTGCAGGCGCATGCCTTGGAGAAGGGTAATATTTTTGCGACGCCAATATTTTTCGAATCCGTCCGGGCCGCCGAAATAGATTCCGGGCCACTTGCGAACCATGAACGTCTGGCTGCCGAGTTGACTGATGTTTTTTTCGATGTCGCTCTGCATGACGCGCATGGCGGTCATGACGACGATGATCGAGAAGACACCGACGAGAACGCCGAGGAGGGTGAGGGCGGAACGCAATTTGTGCGCAGCCAGGGCGCCCATCGCCATGAAGAAGCTTTCGCGGACTTCCGCGATCAAGATATTCGCATTTTTGGTGGGCATTTGAAACGTGATGAGTGATTAACGACGGTCATTCATTTCTAAGCGCGTCCACAACGTTCATTCGCGCGGCGCGCCATGCGGGAAGAAATCCGGAGACGACTCCGGTAATCAGCGAGACGAGCATGGCGATTCCGACAATAGGAAGAGAAAGCGTTGCGGGCATGAATTTCTGCATGAGGAGGGTTATAGGCCAGGCGATGGAAAGGCCGATGAGCCCGCCGATGAGGCAAACACTGGCGGCTTCGATGAGAAATTGGACGAGAATGGTGCGACGTTTTGCGCCGATGGCTTTGCGGATGCCGATTTCGCGGGTGCGCTCGGCGACCGAGACAAACATGATGTTCATGATGCCGATGCCGCCAACGAACAAAGAAAGGCCGGTGATGAAGAGGCCGATGGCAGCGATGGTTCCGGCGACGCGATGGAACATATCGACGAATTGATCCTGTTGGTTGATGGCGAAATCGTCAGGTTGATTGGGTGCAAGGCGGCGAATCCGGCGCATGACGGTGCGCACTTCTTCTTTGGTCTCCTCGAGTTGGCTCGGGTCGAGCGCCTTGACTTGAATTTGGTAATCGGGGTAGCTCCAGAAGGAAGCGATAAATTGTTTGATGGGGATGATGGCCTGATTATCGAGGCTGCTGCCATCGAGGAAGCTGCCGAGTTTATCAAGGACGCCAACGACTTCGAAGGCGCGTTCGCCGATCATAATTTTGTTGCCGAGCGGGGATTCGCGCGGGAAGAGATTCGTCGCGACCTGGGAGCCGATGACGCAAACGGGGCGTCCGCCCTCGACTTCAGAAGGCGAAAGAAAACGGCCCTGGCCCATGGTGAGGCTGCCGGTGTAAAGGAATTCGGCGGTGGTGCCAATGATCGCCACGCTGTCGGAATGGCGCTTTTTGTACTGAATTTTTTCTTCTGAATCGGCGGTAGGCGCGACTGCCCGGGCGAGTGTGAGTTGCCGGGCGAGGGCGTCGGCCTGGTCGAGTGTAATGGGACGGCGCTTTTGCATTTTCATCCAATCCTCGTAGGAATGATTGAACCAGTTGAAGCGTTGAACGTAGAGAACGTCGGTGCCGATGATGGAAATGCTCTTCAGAAAAGCGCGGTTAAGGCCTTCGATGGCTGTTCCCATGAGGGTGACGGTTACGATGCCGATGACAATCCCGAGCGTAGTGAGAGTGGAACGAAGTTTATTTCCGCGAATGGCGGCCCACGAGATGCTGAGACCCTCTCTCAATTCGGTGAAGAAATTCATCGAAGAAGCTCCAAGCTCCAAGCTCCAAGCTCCAAGGAAGCTCCAACGCCCAAGCTCCAAAGGATGACAGTTGCGGAGCCTCCCCTGGTTCTCATGGTTAAGCTAAAGCGGCAAGACGGGTTTCGGCCACGGATTCAGGACGAGCGACCGATTCGTCGCTGGCGATTAAGCCGTCGCGGATGCGGATAATCCTGCGGGCGTGTCGAGCGACGTCTTCTTCGTGAGTAACGACGATGATGGTGTGGCCTTTGCGCGAAAGTTCTTCGAACAGAGCCAGGATTTCAACGCCGGTTTTTGAATCGAGGTTGCCGGTGGGTTCGTCGGCGAGGAGGATTGAAGGACGGTTGACCAGCGCCCGGGCAACGGCGACGCGCTGGCGTTGACCACCGGAGAGTTCATTGGGTTTGTGATGGATACGGTCGCTGAGGCCAACGCTGGTTAAGGCTTCCAGGGCAATTTGACGACGTTCGTCGGAGGGAATGCCGCAGTAGACGAGGGGCAGTTCGACGTTGCGAAGAGCATCGGAGCGCGGCAGGAGATTAAAAGTTTGAAAGATGAACCCGATTTCTTTGTTGCGAATTTCGGCAAGATGATTGTCATCCATTTCGCTGACCTGAACGCCGTTAAGTTCGTATTGGCCAGAGGTCGGTGTATCGAGGCAGCCGATGAGATTCATCATCGTGGACTTGCCCGAGCCGGACGGCCCCATGATGGCGACGTATTCGCCGCGCTTGATTTCGAGCGAGACTTCGCGGAGAGCATGGATGGTTTCCGCGCCCATCTGGTATCGGCGAGAGATTTTATCGAGGCGAATGAGGCTCATGGCGAAAAAGCTCCAATTCCTAAAATCCAAATTCCAAAGAAATTCCAAACATCAAATTGCAAAACCCGGAGTCCGGGAAAGGATACACCGTGGGGCTTTGATTCTGGTACAAACAGGTCAACTGAAACGGAAGTGTCTCCGTTTGGAGTTTGGGATTTGGGGCTTTTTTGGAGTTTGGTGTTTGGTGCCTGGGATTTCAATTGGGCTTCTCCTGCTTATCGTCTTTGGCGATTTCGGCGACGCCTTTTTTGATTTTCTTGCCGTCCTCGAGGTCGCGGCCAATGGCGCGGTAACCACCGGATACGACTTCGTCGCCTTCTTTCAAGCCCTCGACAATTTCCCAATAGGAATCATCACTGATACCAATTTTAACCGGAACCATTTTGACGTGGTCGCCGTCAGCAATGAAGACGACTTCGATGGGCTTGGCCGATTCTTTGGATTTCTTGTCGCCTTTCGTGGAATTGGTGGCGCTACTGCTATCGAGTGCGACAGAATTGGTTTTCGCGGCGGTCGAGTTGGTCGAGGCAGATTTAGCGGGGAGATCGGTTTTTCCGTCGCTCTTTTTTGATTTATCTATTGGCAAGCGCGTGGTGACGCTGGCGATCGGAACTGTAAGGGAATTGGTTCGGGAACGCGTTTCGATTTCGGCGGTGACGGACATTCCAGGGCGGAAGGATTCTTTCTCTTTGATGCGGATCTTAACGCCGAACTTGGTCGCTTCCTGCTGGCTGCTTGAAGACGAAGAAGCGAGCGCTCCCAGACCGGCAGTCCCCGAAGAATTC
>Ga0193709_1000070_pt1 | contig 45578 bp, 78 predicted proteins | sample H3c2metaG_FD_160571 | JGI IMG/M metagenome (GOLD analysis project Ga0193709, IMG submission 160571) | Soil microbial communities from a riparian zone of the East river system, Colorado, United States - H3c2 | ecosystem: Environmental > Terrestrial > Soil > Riparian zone | place: USA: East River...
GATTTAAAATGTCTGAAGTTGACAGAAGTGCAGTTCGTGATACTCTAATTGTATTACAAGATGCTAAGACTACAGGTAATGGTAAAGCTCTAGCCGTTCCCGGATTTACACACCACGTATTCTATATTAGAGGCAATGGTGTAATTGGTGCCGGTGCCATCACAATAGAAACGGCTGAAAATGTAGATTATGCTGGTACATGGGCAGCACTTCCAAGTTATACTGATCCAACTTTGAATGTAAATCCTATTACAGTTGTATCAAGTGCTTTGAAAATATATTCTTATATTGGTAAACTTGGAGCCGTTCGTGCGCGAATTAGTACTACAGTTACTACAACTACAGTTACAGTTACTTATAAAGGTGGTAATAGTTAATTCGAGTGTGGAAGGTCTGTGGAAGAAGATGATTACATAAGCTGATGATTACAGACATACAAAATGGCAGATGATAATACATCACCAAGTGCTACTATATTAGAGAGAATATTTGGGAGAACTCCATCTGATCCAGAGTTCGATAAGAGAATGTCAGCCGCTAAAGCTAAGATGCAGACTGAAATGCCAAATGAAATGTCAGCGGCTTCTATTGAACCAACTGGATTCTTTGGTGGAATGAAAGATGCTTTGGTTAAGAAGGCTATTGGCGGAACTCCTGTAGCAACAACTGGTCCCTTTGGTGGTATTACATATAATAAAGAATTGTTAGCAGGAATGAGTCAGCCTGAACTAGAAGATACATTGGCTCATGAGTTAACACACGTTAAACAATATTCTGGTGGTCAGCCGCAAATTAGTACTGGACGTGGGCTGATGAATGTAATGAATAATATTATGCCAAAGCAAGATGAAGGATTGCCACAAGAGACTAAGAACTTCTATAGCTCTAGAGGATATGATCCATCATACAGAGGATCTTCTAATGAGATGGAAGCATATCAAGCTGAAGATCAGCGTAGAATGTCTCGTGGAGATATTATGAGACCAGGAGAAGATATACAACTCTTTTCTCCTAAGAAGAAAGCTATTAATACGGCTCCATCAAGTGTGAAATAATATGGCATTCAATCTCTTTAAGAAGAAATCTAAGCCTGGTAAAGATGATAAATCTAGTAAATCAAATAGATTTAAGTCTAGTAAAAAGAGTATTGATACTAAGCCATCTAAGAAAATAATGTCTAAGTATGGAATGGAAGAATAATTATTTATGTCACAGCTACCAGCACTCAAAGTTGACGGAATTAGAGTAGTAGAGAAAGACTCTGGCAAGAGAGTTCACTTAGTTGGCTTAAGTGAATTTGCTATGTTCAAGAGATACCTAATGCCAGGCGGACCAGCGGCTTATGTAGCACCAGTATTAGTTGAGCGTAAGAAGTTAGCAGAAAGTATGGGTTGGAAAGGTCCAATCTTCATACGAGTCTTTAGACATGCTAGAGCTTCAAATGTATTTGGTATCACTGATCCTTGGTCATATGCTGATTCTGTTACTGGTCACTTTGATAAGCTAACTGAATTCTGTAATTTCTGTGGAGATTATGGATTCTATGTTGACCTAACGGCTGGTGATTTTCAGGATTGTTTTCCAAATCCTGTAGGACCTAAAGGACAACAGCAGCATGTTAATGAGACTATTGCTGCACTTGTTCAATGTCCCAATGCCATTTTTCAATTGTCTAATGAACCATTTCAGAATGGTTGTATAGTTCATCCAAAGAATACACCTCCCACTGCTGGTCAACCAAATTCCTGGGGAGATACGTTAAAAGACTCAGGATACTATGCCAACACAGTTGATTGGGATCATTCAATGGATTTGCAATTGTTGTGTGATCATACAGAACGTGGTGATGTTAATAATGTAATACCAAAGTTCATATATGATATGCCAGTAGCGGCTAGTTATATGTTAGAACTTGGTAAGCCTGTTAAACTAGAAGAGCCTATTGGTGCTGATGAGAATATAATTCCTGGTAGGAGAACTAATAGAGCTAATTTATTTAAGCAGATGGGTGAAGTTGCATCGTATGGAGTTGGAGTTTATTTCCACTCAACTCTTGGATTAAGCTCAGATGGCTTTTCAGTTGCTCCAAGAACTCAAGAATGTTTTGAGAATTTCTTTGCTGGAGTAGCTGGAGTAGTTAAACCAGGAGTCTAATGGACGTCACAACTATTGGTGCTATTGTAGCTGGAGTGTTAGCAATATTAGCCGTTCTTATCCCTGGTATTATATCTATTATAAAAGAGTTGAAGCAGAATACTATTATCACTAAAGATAATACAGCTATCACAGTAGCTGGTCAGGTAGCAGGAGCGGCTCGTGGTGTTGTAAGAGATAAGAGGATTCAAGAGATTCACATTCTTACAAATGGTCGTCTTACTGCTGCATTGAAATTAATTATGGTAATGTCCAAGAAAGAGTGGACAAGGACAGGAACTCAAGAAGATAAAGATATATATGATGCTGCTCAGCTAGAAGTATCAAAATCAGAAGATGCTATAGTTAGAGTTAGTGCTGAAGATGAAGATGATGAATCTCTAATTGCAGCTAGAGCAGCAGAGAAAAAACTTGCTCTACTTACAAATAAGGTAATTGAAGATAATGGTATTCCACCAATTCCAATTGTTCACTAGGAGATGAGATGAAGAAATTAATCCTTGTTACTTCGTTCGTGTTAGTTGCAAGCATAGTGCAGGCTCAGGCTGCAGTTGTTAGTATTAAAATTCAATTTTTGCAGAATGGTGCTGTTCTGCCTACACAAGTAATGACTATTCCACTCCCATCTGGTGCTACGTGTGGCCAGCCTAAGCCTATTGTACCAGCTTCCGTATTTATTAATACTACTGGTAGAGTAGTGTGGGAAGACCCAACTAATTCAATATTAGCTTGTATATCTATTCAAACAGGTGGAGTACTGTTTTCACTTCCTCTTGGGAATAACTATACTGCTACTGCTGCATTCATTGATGATATCGGTGTATCGTCAGCAGCTAGTTTACCTAGTAATTCTTTTACTCGGGGAGTTCGCCCACTCCCACCTGTTCCAACGGGCGTGCTGGTACTTCAGTAACTATTACATTTACAGATGGCAACAAGGCTACAAGATTAGCTATTATTTGCCCAAGGTAAGAGATTATAGGAGATGAGATGAAATATTTTAGTCTGTTGTTTGTAGCTTTAACACTTATCAGTTCTAGTTGTGCATCTGCACCATCGTCACTTACCCCAGTTGGAGTAGAAGCTTTTAATAAGACACGAGTTATTAAAGGTTTGGATGTGTTGAGAGATACAGCCGTTGATGCTAATAAGACTGTTCCACCACTTATTAGTACAGACACAACTCGTAAGGTTGTGACATATCATCGCTCTGCTCTACTTGTAATTAACACATCTGGAGTCAAGGCAATTACATTGGTTTCATTGGATGAATTGGTTAAAGACTTGCCAAAGACTGAGGCTGATTTGCTGGCTCCATATATTGCATTGACCAAGGTTATTATTAATGAGGTGACTAAGTGAATCCATTACTATTGGTTGCAATCCAAGAAGTTCCAGCTATCATTGAATGGCTGAAATCTGCGTTTAAGAAAGCTAATCCAAATGAAGTAGAACCAACAGATGATGAAGTGATTACTGCATACATATCTGCTTTTGAATCTTCATTGGCAAAAGATGATTTGTGGTTAGCCGCTCACCCAGTTGAATAAAGGATTAATGAAATGAAAACGGCTACAGTTACAATCACAGGAAAAATAGGACCGGGAAATACAGTTACATCTCTAGTTCTATCTGGTGTTACTGGTATTGATTTTCAAATCAAGAATAATGTTATTGCCATATCAATTGATGATAAGGTTAGATTCTTTGATTATGATGATACAGCAACAGTCACCTACACAATTAGTGGTGATGCAGCTACAATTACTATATCTACGTAGTTATGGAAGCACAAGAATACACACAAGCATTTGAATCTAAAGTTACATTATTTACTAGGCTAAAGTGGAGATTATTTCCATCTGCACCTAAGCCATTAAATGAAAAAGATAAGAGAACATATATTACAACTAATATTTGGATTAGTGTTGATTGGGCTGATAGGATTCGTTTGCTTATTCTTGGTAGAGCTAAACTTCAAGTCATCACATATACAGATATAGAAGTTAAAGAAGCTGATTCCATATCAATTTTTTCAGTTGAATAAATGAGCTTTGACAAAGATGAATGGCATCCAAATCCCAAACAAGAGGAATTTCTTGCCATTCCAACTACTATCAAAGAAGGCTTCTATGGTGGTGGAGCTGGTTCAGGTAAGACAGATATATTATTAATTTATGGTGTTGTTCACAAGTGGCATGAACATCCACTCTTTAAACAAGTGTTCATGCGTAGAACTTATAAAGATTTAAAGAAAGAAGTAGTTGGACGTTCAAGAGAGTTATATTCTAAGTTTGGAGCAACATACAATGGCACTGATATGGTCTGGACATTTCCTAGAGAGGACCAATATGGTGCAGGTATCAGAGGTAATGCAGGCGCTCAAATCTTCTTGGGTCATTGTGAACTTGAAAAGAATGTTCATGACTACGACTCGATGGAGATTAGCTTATTTACTCCTGACGAGCTTACTAATGCTACTGAGTATATCTATTTATATATTGCTTTTGAACGCAATAGGGCTCCCAAAGGAAGTGGCTTACCTAGTATCACTCGCGCTGCTGGTATGCCTGGTGGTATTGGGCATGTCTTTGTTAAGAAAAGATTTGTAGACCCATATCCTGCTGGAGGAAAGGTTATTGTTGGACGTGGTGGAAATAAAAGAATATATATACATGCCACCCTTGAAGACAACAAAGATCATATTGATCCAACTTATTCTCAAAGCTTAGATGGTAGGCCAGAAGCAGAACGTAAAGCTAAGAAGTTTGGAGATTGGTCAGCATATCTTGGACAAGTATTTGATGAATTTAGAGATAAGAATTATCCAGATGAGCCAATAAATGCATTACATGTAATAGAACCATTCCAAATCCCCGAATGGTGGCCAAGGTTTATGGTAGGTGACTGGGGATTTGCGGCTATGTGTTACATTGGTTGGTATGCAGTATCACCAACTAAAAGGCTTTATCTTTATAGAGAACTTTACTGGTATAAAACAAAGATTAGTGAATGGGCACCAATTGTTAAATCATTTAATGATCAAGAGAATATCAAATCTGTTAAGTTCTGTCGCTCTGCGGCTCAAGATAGAGGACAAGAACATACGATTCAACAACAACTTGAAGAAGCTCTTGAATGTCCAATTGAATTGTCAGCTAATACACCTGGTTCTAGAGTAGCTGGTAAAATGTTAATTCACGAGTATCTCAGATTTAAACCCAAGCCGGTAGTTCCGGTAAATGAGATGCCAGCATACAGTGAAGAACGAGCATTATGGCTGCTACGTAATAAGGGAATGGATGAATATAAGAATTATTTAAGCTTGTTTGATCCTCCAGAAGAAGAAGTTAATATACCAAGGCTTCAGATATTTAGATGTAATGATGATAGTAATAATCATGAAGGTCATCCTAATTGTTGTCCTGTAATGATTGATGCAATTAAAGCATGTAATTATGATACTAAACCTTCAAATGGAAAAGCTGCTGAAGATGTTGCTGAGTTTGAAGGTGATGATCCATATGATGATTTGAGATATGCTTGTGATACTGCTGACGGTTACGTGAATGAAGCTAGTGAAGAATTTAAGAAAGCTTTGAAGCAAGCCGCTCTAATTGAACAGTTGAAGAATACGCAAGACTGGACAGCATTTTATCGTAATGCTCGAACAATAGAAGCGGCTGAAAAGCCTAAAATGATTTCAAGACATCATCGGAGATAGAATGTTCTTACTTAAATGGTATAGAGAATTTATTGAAATTAGATATGAACGTGAAGCTAAAAAGAAAGAGCTTCAGTTCTGTCAGGCTTGTGAAACATTAAAGATGCAATTGGCTATTGCTAATGATGAGCGTCGACTTTTAATTAATAAACTAACTGATAAGCCTGAAGCTATTGAGGAAAAACAAAGCTTAGATAATCTTAGACCAATTCAGCCACCTCGTATGAGTTGGAATGTAAGACGACAACATTTAGAATCTGAATCTAGAGAAGCTGCTAAAAGATTGCATAAGAATAATGAAGCCAATTCTGGTAAAGCATTGACAGTTAATGAAATAGAAAAAGAGCTTGGCGTTGAAGAAATAGCTAAGTAATGTCTAAGAATAAGCCAGAATTAACTGACGACATTAAGAAATTATTAAAGTCTGTTTATGACGATTGTGTCAAAGAAGATACTGCTGTCCGTGAACGTCAAATTCGTCAATGGCGTAGGTTAAAACTTTTATGGGAAGGATTTAATAGAATTTGGTTTTCTGAAGTTGCACATGACTGGCGTATTTGGGATGAGACTGAAGATGAAGATAATGATCAGTCTTTCTATGATAAGCCAGTTAATATATTTAAAGCATATCTTGAGTCAATTATTGCTGCATTATCTGTTACTGTTCCTCCAATCAAATGTTTTCCTGATGATGCAGATAATACTTTAGATTTAGCAACAGCTAGAGCTGGTGATAAGATTAGTCAGTTAGTCTATAGACATAACAATGCTGGACTAAAATGGTTACACTCATTATTTGTATATGCAACTGAAGGCTTAGTAGCATTTTATACATATGAAGATTATGATGCAAAGTATGGAACTTACAATGAAGATCAAACTGAAGATGTAGAAGAAGAAACGGAGTCTTTAGCTTGTTCTAAATGTGGATTTCCAATTGATCAGAATTCAGGAAAAGCTTCTGCTGAATTATTAAATAGAGAAATTGATGAGTTTGGTCCAAGTGATTCTGATGCAGAAATGCATGCATTGATTGCACAAGGTAAGGAAATTTGTCCTGCTTGTGCAGAGTTAATGGACCCAGAACTTAAAAAAGAAAAATTTACTACAACTAGAATAGTTGGAAGTATTAAACAGCCTAAAGGTCGAGTTTGTATTGAATCTTATGGTGGATTGTATGTTAAGATTCCAAATTATTGTAAGACACAAAAAAGTCTGCCATATTTAATCTTTAGTAATGAGTTTGACTACTCAATGGTAGTTGAACGATTTAAGGATTTACATGGGAATAAAGAATTAATTAAAAAACTTAAAGACGGTAATAATCCTGGTGGATATGAATGGTATGCTCAATGGGGACGGCTATCTCCACAGTATCAAGGTGAATATCCAGAAAATGTAGTTACTGTAAATGAAGCTTGGATTCGTCCAGCTAAGTTTAATATTTTACCAGATAAAGAAGATATTAAGAAGTTAAAAGCTAAGTTTCCAGATGGCGTAAAGGTAACTTATGTTAACGAAGAATACGCATGTGCAGAGAATCAATGTTTGGATGATTGCTGGACCCTTACTGAAAACCCTCTTAGTGATTATCTTCATTTTGATCCCTTGGGTCAGTCTTTGGTATCTGTTCAAGATATTACGAATGATATTATTTCATTAGTATTGCAAACCATTGAACATGGTATTGGACAGACATTTGCTGACCCAGCCGTTCTTGACTTTAATGCATATGGTCAAACATCAGTATTACCAGGTGGTGTATTTCCGGCTACACCTAAATCTGGTAAGACTCTTAATGATGGATTTCATGAGTTGAGAACGGCTACTCTAAGTTCTGAAGTAATGCCATTTAGTAGCTATATTCAATCAATGGGCCAGATGACATCTGGAGCCTTACCATCTATCTTTGGTGGACAGCAAGAAGGTGCTGGTGGAGATACAGCATCTGGTTATAGCCAATCTAAATCTGGAGCATTACAAAGGTTACAGAATACTTGGAAGCTCTTTACTACCACTTGGAAAGAAGTATTTGGTAAAGTTATTCCAATGTATATCAATCTCGTTAAGGAATCTGGAGATGAGAGAGATGTCCAGCGTAATATTGATGGCAACTTCATTAACGTGATGATACGTAAGGCTGAGCTTGAAGGTAAAATTGGTAAAGTTGAATTAGAAGCTAATGAGAATCTCCCACTTACTTGGACACAGAAGAAAGATTTGATGATGACGTTGCTTCAGGCAACTAATCCTAAGATTATGGAGATTCTTAATGCACCTGAGAATCTTAGTGTTATTCACGATGCACTTGGATTATCTGAATTCTTTATTCCAAATGAAGATGATGTTATTAAACAGTATGATGAGATTAAGCTTCTACTATCTTCTGAACCTATACCAAATCCAGAAGCTCAAGATCCTATGGCTATGCAGATGGCAGCAGTTAATGGAATGCCACCTCCACAGCCAGAATTACCATCAGTTGAAATCGATCCAACATTTGATAATCATCCTGTTGAATTCGAGATTTGTCGTAAATGGATTATAAGTGAAGCTGGTCGTCAAGCTAAGCAAGATAATCCATCAGGATATATGAACGTATTGTTGCATGGAAAAGCACACTTCCAGCAAATACAGATGCAACAGATGCAACAGGCTCAAGCTGCTGAACAAGAATCTAGTAAGCAAAAGAATGTTCCTAATACTAAAGCTGATAAAACTAAAGATGGTCCACCAATAAAGGATGAAGGCAATGTCCCAGCTAATGCTTAAATTTCAACTATTATTTAGTCCGGATTCGGGTATTGGTGGAGGAATTTTAGATAGCTCTACTAGTGGTTCTAAAGAACTGTCTAAACAAGATATTCTTGAAATTCTTAATAAGGATGATGTTGATGATAAAGAAGTTATTCCTCTAAAAGATAAAGAAGATAAAGATGACAAGAAAACAGAGAAAGAAGAAGGTGAAGATGATAAAGAGGCAGATGAAGATAGTGAGAAAGATAAGGACGAAGAAGATAATGAAGAAGATGAAGATTTAAAAGCTCTTGAAGATGAACTAGAAGAACCTGATGAAGAAAAGCTTGAACTTTCAACACCTACTTCTAGACGAGAGATACTTAAGAAATATCCTAAAATATTTAAAGATTTTCCATATCTAGAAACAGCTTATTATAGAGAACAGGCATTCACTAAATTATTGCCAACTATTGAAGATGCTAAAGAAGCCGTTGATAAGTCACAGACATTAGATAAGTTTGAGAGTGATTTGTCAGAAGGTAATACTGAGCTTGTTCTAAGAGCTGTTAAAGAAAATAATCCTAAAGCATATAATAAACTTATTGATAATTATCTGACAACATTAAATAAAATTGATGATAAAGCTTATCATCATGTTCTTGGAAATGTGATGAAGCATACAATCATGGCTATGGTTCAAGAAGCTAGAACTTCAGGTAGTGAACCACTAGAACAGGCTGCTACTGTTCTTAACCAGTTTATTTTTGGCTCATCTAAATTTACTGCCCCTGAAAAATTATCTAAGGATAATGATAAGACTTCTGAAGATAGTGATAAGGAAAATAAGTTAACTGAACGCGAAAGAGCATTTGCTAGACAACAGTATGATACTGCTAATGAAGAAGTATCAAATCGTGTGAATAAAGCATATAAAGCTACTATTGAAGCTAATATTGATCCAAAAAACTCAATGAGTGAATATGTCAAGAGAACGGCTAGTAGAGAAGCTCTTGAGGAACTCGAATCTCTAATTAGGAAGGATACAAGATTTAAATCACTAGTTGATAAGCTTTGGGAAAATTCATTTAAAAATGGTCACAACGCAGATTCCATTGCTAAGATTAGAAAAGCATTCATTAGCAAGGCTCAGACACTTCTACCACTTGTGATTAGAAAAGCTCGCAATGAAGCATTAAAAGGTATGGGAAAGCGAGTATCTAAAGATAAAGACGATGACTCACGTCAGGAGAAAGATGAGTCCAATAAAGGCGAAGGTTCACGCCGCCGTAATGAACCCAATAAAGGTGGAGAATCACACCGTCGAAATGATTCCGGCTCTAAAGTGCCAGATGGAATGAGTACGCTTCAATATCTAATGTCTGAAGATTAACCAGATTCAAAGGAAATAACAAATGGCAGTAGTTGAATCTCAGGTTACAGCATTAGAGTTAGAGAAAGTCATTCCCAAAATCCGTACTCTTTTTGAACGAGATGATAAATTCTACTCGAACATTAAGAAACGCGATGTTGAAGTCATTTCACAACGTCTTATGAGAGTACCATTGGAAATCAGACCTGGAGGCTCATTCCAGTACTTTGATCCTAATGGTGGTGATTTAGGACGTGGCGGTGGCCCAACTTGGGATAAGGCTGTTCTTAACTCTGTGTTTGTATCTGAAAACATCGAATACACAAAGTTGACACAGTGGTCGACAGATAACAATCGCAAATCTATTGCGAATGCTGTTAAAAAGCTAACAGCAACTGCATTTGATGAACTGAGAAGGCAATTAGATTCTCAGCTAATGCAGTCTGGAAATGGCGTTATTGGTGAAATTGATTCCGTTAGTACTACAGGCGGAGTTGATACTTACGTTTTAACAGCCGATTTTGGTGCTCGTTTGGTTCGTTATGGTCAAACTATTCAGGTATTTGATGTTACCTTGAATACGTTACGTGGTAGTGGACAGGTTACACAGTGGGACGTGGAAAATTCAACTGTTGATGTAACTCCGGCTATTGCTGGAGTTGTAGCAACAGATTTGATTGTTGTTCAGGGCATTTCTAGCCCAAATTCACTTCCTGCTATCTTTGGTGTTCCCTATCACCATTCTAATGCATCTGTTGGAACATGGCTTGGTTTTTCAAGAGCTACCAATCCAGAAATTCGTTCTAACAGAGTCAATGGAAACAATTCGGCACTTTCGCTTCCACTTCCACGGCTAGCAATCAATAAGATTGGTAATCGTGTTGGTATTGACAATAGCTTCAAGCCTAATGCATGGCTGCATCCTTGCCAAAAGCAGGCATATGAAGATATTGGTCAAGCCGTAATCATGATTCAGCAGCCTAATAAGAATAAGTCTGAAGGCGATCTGAACATGTATTTCGATAGGATGCAATTTGCTGGAGCACCAGATAGGCCATCCTTTAACTGGAATAAGCGTCGTATTGACTTTATTTCAGATGAAGTTTGGGGTAGAGGAGAGATTCTACCACTTGGTTTTTATAAGACTGATGGTAGAAATATCTTCGAAATTAGAAGCTCATCTGGTGGTGTTTCTACAGCAGATATCTTCTATTTGGTGTGTGGTATGCAGTTCTTCGTGAATAATCCTGCTGCTACTGCATATATTGATGACCTTCAGATTCCAGAGGGGTATCAATAATGTCTGATCTTCTATTTCAGAACTTTAGTACTGTTCAGAGTGAACAGCAACCAAAGCCAAAAACGCTAGCATCAGCGGCTACTATCACACCTACTACGAAATTAACATTCGTAACAGGAACAGTGCAGATTGCTAACATTACTCCACCTGTGAGTGGATATTGTGAAATCACACTCTGTTTCATTACAGTGGCACCTGGTTTATTCTTGACTACTGGTAACATCCAGATTGCTTACCAGCCAATCATTAATAGACCAGTTGATCTTTGTTATGATCCTGTTAGTTCTAAGTGGTGGGTTAAAGCGGTAGTTTAAATCCTATTCACTGTTGGGGTAAATAGGTAGAGGGGGGAGCGCATCTCTTTAAACACGCCAATAATTAATTATGGAACTTACTGAACCAGTTGAAGCTATTAATAGGCAATTAGTTGAGAACTTTGGTATTGATACCATAACAGGTTCTCCTATCTGGCGAATTGTGTTTAGTGAAGATCAATTTGAGATGAGATTTGGAACTTATAATGATTTTACTAAAAATGGATTATTTATTAGAGAAGTAACAGAAACTAGAGAAGTTCCAAAATATAGACAGTGGATACATGAAAAGTATGTTCTTGAAAGATTGGTACTAGTTCCAGAACAGAATCGGATAGATTTACCATCGGATAAGCTTAGTTATGAGCCGCTTTGGGTATTTGAAGATAAAGATGGTAAATATCTTCCACCAAAATGGGAAGCAGCTAAATTCATCATTGATACAGTATATGCAGCACAGTACAGTAATCATAATCTTAAAAAGTATGTTGATGATGAAAGCACGCAAGAGAAATCATTAGAACTTAAAGAAAAAAGAGTTAATGAGATTATGGAATCTTTGTGGGGAGAACAATCAGAATTTAGTGATGGAATCAAAACTGGTGAAACAATTCATATAACAGATGGTTCAAATAAGATAATTCATTAGGAGTTTTTATGCCTGTAGGTGGATTTCCTGGTCTTCAGTCGCACTTAACACGAACAGTTCGTGCTCCTATTAATCCAATTGATAAGAGCACAGTTGTTTCTATATTTCCAAAAGAAATTAATGAAGTTAAAAATACAATTTCTCCTGGAAAGTTTCATGTTGATGCTGGCACTTTTGAAAAACCTTCTATTCTAGTAGTTGGTCCATCATCTTGGTGGAAATTTATTGATGATGAACAGCCAATTCTAGAAATTCCATGTGGTTCTCATCAAGTTGCAGATTCTATTGTTAAAGATTATGCTAATGGGTTAGTTGGATGTAATATGACTAATTCAATGCCTGGTGTATTTTGGGTTCCAGGTGAATTTAATCTTGTTACACTTAAAGTTACGCATCAGAAAGCTCTTGAAGTAGCTCGTGAGAAGCAAAATAGGTTTTGGTTGGCATTAGTACGGTTTGCTGATACATTTTGGGCTAGAACTAATGGTTCTCCATTGTGTATTAGTGATGAAATGCGTATTGCAGCCAGAGAGCTTGGATTAGCAGAACAGAAAGATTGGATGAAAGACTTCTCAATGTTGCAGAAGACTAATTGTACTGCATGTGGAAGTCCTGTTAAGCCTGGTTATCCTGTTTGTGCTACTTGTAAGGCTATTGTTGATCCTGTTAGAGCTAAAGAGTTGGGTATTCAGTTTAGTGCTTAATTATGAGACTTACTGAGCTAAATCCTAAGTGGCTATCTTCTGGTGGTGAAGGTGTAACTGTTAGTGCAACAGGTGAGCCTAAACTATTAGTTGAACATGCTGCATTAGAATTAGATTGCCCATGTGGTTGTGGAGATAAGTGCTGTATTCCATTCGAAGGTAATTCAGGACATACATGGAAGATTCAAGGTGATAATTATGACTTTGAGACTCTTACAGTAACACCTTCTATTCAGAGAACCATTAATCCATCTATGTGTAAGAGGCACTTCTGTATCACTAATGGTGAGATAACAGCATAATGGCACCCCAATCTCAAACTCTAACGTCTGGAACTGTAATGGATAGAGCCGCTGCATTGATGAACGACGTAGCAAAGTCTATCTATCCATATTCTGTTCAAGTTCCATATTTGAATATGGCATTACAAGAGCTGCAGGAGTATTTTGAACTTAATAATATTCCTGTAACTGATGATGTGACATCAGCCGCTATCATTGTTCCTGCTGGTGTAGATCATATTGGATTTGAACCTAATCCTACAGTTCCAAACACTCCATATCTACCGGATAGAATTATTGAACCAAAGGTTTTATGGGTTAGTGATTCTAGCCAGAGCCAATTTGTTCCAATTCAAAGGCTAGACTTTCTTCCACGCTATATGGAAGGAGTTGAAATCAATCAGATTACAGCTTTTGTTTGGCAAGTGCAAGAGATTAGATTTTTGCCATGCATAGCTATTAATTATGTTAAATTAGATTATATTCGTGATTTATTTGGAGTTGCTGAAGATGAAACTGATGATTTAGATATTATCAATGCTGGAACATTTCTGGAATACAGAACGGCTAGTTTATTAGCTAAATTCTGTGCTGAGAATCCTACTCGTGCTCAGAGTTTAAATCAAGATGCTATTCTAGGACTTGATAGAGTTGTTGGTATTGGGACTAAAGGGAGACAAGCTATTAATATTAGACATAGACCATTTCGTTCAGATTATAAACGTCGTTCATATATGTAGCGTGTAACAAACCTCCGGTCGTTATTGTGTAATTCCACATAATAGCGGCTGGTCGTAAATCGGCTGGAGGTTATAATGTCTTCACAACCAGGTCTTTGGCAACAGATTCGTCAGGATAATAGAGATTGGTCTGTATCTAGTAACAGACTAGGCTCTATTGGTAGAACATTCTTTATTTTCCCACAAGGCAAAGGACCAAAGGGTTCCTACTCTAACTTCACTGATTTAGCACCAAATCTTCGTAGTAGAGACGTTATTATACTCGGTGGAGTATTACGTGAACAAGCAATTGCTCCATTAGATGTATATGACGTTACTATCATTGGAGCCGCTAACACTCCAAGGCAATCTACATCTGGTGGTGCTCCTACAGGTGGTGGTGCTACATGGATGCTTCCTACATCTCCTGTAGCTACTACTCCATTACTAGAAGTTAGAGCTGCTGGTTGGGCATTTGAGAATATTGAATTTACTCCTGCAAATGCATCTGCTGCTGTTAGATTGACACGTTCTGCTGCAGTTGATACCATTGATGCTTCACATGCACGATTTAGTGGTTGTTACTTTGCTGGTAATGGTGGAACTACACAGAATGGAATTGAAGATAATGGTGGTTCTAGCCGAGTTCTAGTTGAGGATTGCAGGTTTGAAGGATTGGGTGGAACTGCAATTCTATCTCTGAGCACTGCTAATTCTGTTCCTCTTGGATGGAGGATTGCAAAAAATAGATTCCAGCAGAATCTCAATGATATTAAGATGTCTCTATCTTATGCAATCATTGAGCTAAATCGATTCATGACTTCTGGTTCTGGTGCAGCTAATAAGATTATTTCAGACACATTTATTGCCACTCAGGGTGGATTTAATCACATTCTTCTAAATCAATTCTCCAATACAGAAGTTGAGATTGCTCCTGGTAATGGATATACTGGTGCATCTACTGATGTTTGGATGAATTACGTTAATAACCAAGCCGCTCTGGCATTTGGTCAGCCTGCTTAAGGAGATTAGAAAATGGCAACTTCAGATGAAACGGCAAATCAGTTCAATGTTGGTGATACTGTGAATGTTCCAATTGTTGTAACAGCTATTGGAGGAACAACTGCTGCTCCTACAGTTACTGGAACAACTAAATATGCAGGATTTGATGGGAATAAAGATACTGTTGGTCCTGTAGATGCTGTTCAAGTGAGAATTGATAAGTAATACGTAATTAATTATAATTTACTAACGGGGGATGCGTATCCGAACAACGCATAAATATTAAAAATGTCTCAATTACGCGACCACGAACCGATTATACTATCAGAGTTTAATGGAATCTGGAAAAGGGGTTCTAAGGAAGAAACTCCTCTTGACCATTTCCAAGATGCTGATAATATAGCTCATGGTTCTGGTAATTCGTTTGGAACTAGACCAGGTATTGATATTAGTCAAGATGTAGCCGTTCCTTTAGAAGATGTTAAAAGAATATATAATTATTCAACTATGACAGGTAATACATTAATTGTATTAACATTTGATGGGACTACAGGTAAAGTCTACCATATGGTTAATGCAACAACAGTATTTGGTCCAATATTAACTATTACTGGAATGGCTGACATTGCATTTGTTGCATTTGCAGGACGTGCTTATATATCTCCTTTTAAGACATTTAGTGTTGGTGGATTAAATATCGAAAAAGGATTGCAGAATGAGTTTTTATACGTATATGCTGGAGATGGGACACCTGCAAGGAAAGCCTCTGTTAGTCCAATGACAGGTGTAATGACTATAGCCAATGGAGCCGCTGGTAATACTGATGCCGGATTTCATATATTTGCATTTGTAAGAGAGTCTATTTCAGGTGCTCTCAGTGCTCCGGGACAGAATAAAAGCTTTACAACATCTGCTGCTAGTTCAGTTAGCTTTGGAAATGTACAAGCAACTGGTAATCCAGTAATTGCTAAAAGACATTTAGTTGCTACAAAAACTATTACAACATTTAATGGGGATTTAAATGGTTATCAATTCTTCTTTGTTCCAAATGCTACTATTAATAATGACACAGATGCATTCTTAAATAACATTTCTTTCTTTGATGCTGATTTACTGGATGATGCCTCACATCTAATTGATAATTATTCAGAAATTCCGGCTGGAGCGGTTCTCACGTTGTATCATCAAAGGTTAGTTTTAGCAACTATATTTACTGATATTTCATTGATTCTTGTGTCAACGGCTGGAGAACCAGAAGCCATTAGTCAAATTGATGGGCTATTAGTCTTTCCTCCAGATGGAAATCCAGTTACTAATGCTCAAGAGCTAAGAGATGTTTTATATGCATTTAAAAGAGCTAAAACAGTTTCCTTTACAGATAATGGAGATGCTCCTAGCTCGTGGCCTCTTGTTACAGTGGATAATGCTTTGGGCACTAGTGTTCATGGTATTGCAACTGTACTCGATAGCGGCTCATCATCAGTTGACTATCTCATTATATGCACTTATCAGGGGATTACGCTATTTAATGGTCGATATATTAATCCTGAACTTGGTTGGAAGATAGAAGAATTCTGGAAAGATTTAGATAGAAATGATTTCAGATTAATTCAAATTATTAATGCTCCAATTCAGAAAGAAATATATACAGTTCTTCCAACTAGACAATTGTTAGTTGGTAACTATTCAATGGGTATGGACCCAAAGAAAATTAGATGGGAATCTTGGAGCTTCTTACCAGGCGTTAATACAATTGCTATCTATAATATTGATGAAGTTGTTCTTGGAGCGGATTTAATATAATGGGAACTTTCCGTGCAAGATTTACAATATTAAGCATGACAGGAGATGCATTCCTCACTTTTGGTGTTGGAGATAATGCTTTTCATTACTATGAAAATGCAAATAAATCTGGTGTTATAAATTTTTCTCTCATTGGAAGTTGTTTTTATCTTGATGGAAGTGGTATCCCAATAAGTTTTGCAGGATTACCAGCTGGATTTACTCCAACTTGGCCTTTAACATTAAGTTCTCCACAAACAATTACTGGTGGTGGAGTAAGTGATGGAGCACTTGGTCTTCTTCAAGTTCCTGCTGATGCGACTGGAAGCTTGCTATCAAATTATGGCACATATGGTCCAGTATCTATAAATATAACTGGTTTTCTTGGACCTTTTACTGATATTATTTTAGCTGGAGTTAATAGTCTATTAGCAATTTTAACTTTCCAGTGTTCTATAACACACAATGTGTTATTAGGAAATGCTGTAGAAGTATACGATGTTATAGATATTTCTGGTGATTATACTATACTCCAATATAGTTATGATATTCCTCAAGATGGAGATGAAGTAGACCCAGGAGAGACAATTACTATAACATCTCCTGGAACTGACCCATTAACTGATTTAGATTTATCACAATTAACTATCACTATGGCTTGTGGAACTGTAATACCAATTATTCAAACTCCAACTATGTTTAGGTTTACAGTTCCATTTGCTTGTTCTGGAGCTGGAGTATCTAATATAGTTGCAACTGGTAATGGAGTTCAATTTAGTGGCTCAGTCACATTAGGAACTTTAGATATTTTATTGGCTAATGCTTCTGGAATTTATACATTAGTTCGTGGTAAGACTAATGATACATTATATTCTGGTGCTAGAGATGGTACTACATATGATGTAAAGATTCCAGACCCATTTGCCAAGACTGGATACATTGGTGGCTAAAAACTCATTTAGTGGAGAACTAATTCATTTTGGTACTATAAGAATGAGAGCTACTGGTGTAGGTAATTTACAACTACTTTTACATAGCTTGGATGATACATTAAATAGCAAGACTTTAACAAGTACTCCACTACAGGCTGTTACTAATCGTGAACCTACAACATTGGCTAATTTTATTGATCAGTATGGACAATTAGAAGTTAAGACGACTGTGATGGATGAAGTATTTGAAATCTCTAAAATTGTCATATTTATAAGACCAGTCGCATCTGGATATCCTCAGTAATGGCTAATTTTGATCCAACTAGATTAATCGTTCAGTTACAGAATACTGGACTAGCTGTAAAGGATAATCCATTATTTCAGTTGTTATTTCAGATGCTTAAAGCAATGGCTAAGATTAATTCTGAAGTGAATGGGGTTATATCTGGTGGAGGAAGTTCTGGTGGTGGTGTTACTAATATTACTCAGTTTATTCAGCAATTTGGGCTAGATAGCGGCTCAGGTGATTCTACTAGTGGAGATGTAATTCCTGGACCTCCTGGAACTCCTGGTGAAGATGGAGCTAATGGAATGGTGCCATATTATATTGCACCATCTGAGACCTTTATTGTTCCACTATATAAACAAGCATTATTTGCAATGAATATTGATAATGAAGGAATTTTAGAAGTTGATGGTTTTTTAATTGAGGTGTAGCAATTTCTGGCGGGTTACCAACTTATTTACAGATTCTTATTCCAAATAGTTGGGTTTGTTCTAAAGATATTAGAGGACAAAATGGAAATGCTAATGATAATGGAGCTGCATTAGAAGTAATGGTTGTTCTTTCAGGTGTTGCTATTGGGAATACAGCTAAGTTTGCATTTGCGAAATTAAGTGGAACTGCATGGTTAGCATCAGTTAACAATACTTATTTGCAAGGCACAGCAATTCTTCCTATTGACTAGAAAGAGGTTCTTATGGCTGGTCTTACGGTTCAACAGAATGACATAAATATTACTTCTGGAGATATCTGTCGTGCTGTTGCTCATAGTGTTAATAGAGCTGTTAACTTTAAAAGATTTCTTGATCGTTTTACATCAGCACAATTAGTTACACAGTTTGGATTTACTCAGGGAGATGCTGATCTAATTAAATCTGCTTTTACTGAGTTAGCTAATATAAATACTGCATTCCAAGCAAATAGAGCATTTGTTGATCAGCTTTCAGGTTTGGGAGACGTTTAATGCCTGGTGGTCTTACATTATTAGCATCATTACCAGCAGATATACCAACTCCTGCTGCTGGTAAGGTAACTATATTCTTTAACCTAACTACTGGATTGCCATCATATAAAGATGATACTGGGGTAACTCATACATTAGTTGGTACTGCTGGAGTTACTGGTAGTGCTGGACCATCTGGTTCACCTGGATATGGATTTGATGGGAATGATGCTGACTTATTAATATTTCCCGGTCCTAAAGGAGATATAGGTGCTACTGGAGTTACTGGTGCTGTTGGACCAATTGGACCTCCAGTAATGTTATTAGAAGATGCATTACAAGGAGAAGATGGATTACCTATTCCCAGTCAGAGTTCCGGTAGTCTATCTCAATTATTTACAGCAACTGTGATTCTTACAGATGCTGAAATTAAGTCACTTAATACTTCTCCAAAAGAAATAATTCCTGCACCTGGAGTAGGTAAAATTGTTATACCTCTTGGAATGCAATGGGTTAGTAATTTTACAGTAGTATATAATGCAGCGTCAACTGTAGGTCTTCGTCCTAATGGTGTTGCATTAGCTCTTACAACTTTAACTTCACTTCTTCAAAATGCAACTCCTAGACGTTATGGATTCTTTCCTGCAATATTAGTTGGCAATACTGGAATTGCTAGTGTTGAAAATTTATCTATAGTTCTTTTTCAATCTGCAAATATTACTGGTGGAGATCCAGCTAATAGCTTGTCAGTTATAGTACCCTATTACATTTTTACATTCTGAAGGAGATTAGAAGATGGCTGCAAACAAAGTCTTTCGATTTGGTCCAGTTGCGCTAACGAATACTCTAACAACAAACATTCTCAACCCAACTACATCTACTGGTGGTGTGAATAGTGGTTCTAGTTCAGAATACATTGTTCTCAAACATGTTCGTATTGTGAATAAGACTGCTGGTGCTGTTACTTGTAGCTTTTGGTTAGGCGCTACAGGTGGTAACGTAGCCGGTACTGAGATTATTGGACAGGGACTATCAGTAGCCGCTAATAGCTATGTTGATTGGTTTGGATTGCTGAGATTTGATGCTGCTGACTTTTTGGTTGGTGGTGCATCAGCTAATACATCTCTTAGTATTCAAGGTGAAGGTGAGATTGGTGTTGCTGGGTAATGACATTTGATGAAGTATTTGATAGGCTTCTAGGTCATGAGGGAAATTATAGTAATGACCCTAATGACCCAGGTGGTGAGACAAATTGGGGTATCTCTAAACGGAGTTATCCCAATCTCATCATAAAAGAGCTTACAAGAGAAGACGCATTTAATATTTATAAAAGAGACTTCTGGAACAGAATAGAAGCAGATAAGTTACCAGATGGAATCTCATTTCAATTATTTGATTTTGCAGTTAACTCTGGAATTGAAACTGCAATACGATACTTTCAACGTTCTCTCAATATCGCTGATGATGGATACTGGGGACCAATCAGCAGTTTGGCAGCTAGCAAATCATCTGAACCTGATATGATTATGAATTTTAATGCCGAACGATTAGATTTCATGACAAGGTTAAGTAATTGGAATTCTGCTGGTAAGGGTTGGGCACGACGTATTGCTCAGAACCTACGTTATGGAGCAATTGACTCATAAATAAATAGGTGTGATAAATGGCAATACTTAGCAGCTCATACGGTATCGGTGGTAATCCTAATCAGCAGCCGCTAGCTCCATCAGGAGGAGTTACTGGAGCTTATGGATTGTATAACACTGCTGTTAATCAGCAAGCTAATGATTACAGTAATATCATGCAAGGCTATAAAGATTTATCTTCCAGCCCAGGATATGCTAATGTTGCCAATTTAGCTCAGACTGGTGGATATTCTGATTCTGACCAAGCTAATATTCGTGAAAGGGGAATTTCACCCATTAGAAGTATTTATGCCTCAGCAAATAGAGATGTTGATAGGCAGAAAGCTATTCAAGGTGGCTACAGTCCTAATTATGGTGCTGTAAAAGCTAAGATGGCTCGCGAGATGTCAGACCAAGTCTCCAATGCTACAACTAATGTCAATGCTACATTAGCTCAGAATATTGCTCAGAATAAGATGCAAATGGCACCTCAGTTTGCAGCTCAAGGTGAAAAGCCTCTACAGAATATGCAATCACTATATGGAACTACTCCTGCATTATCAAGTTTATTTGGTAATCAGGCATTACAGTCTGCACAATTACAGAATAACATTAATCAGGCTCCTGCTGTAAATGGTGGTGGTGGATATAATATGATGCCATCTAATGGAGTATCTGCTCGTAGACCTGTTATTGGAGGAGGTTCTTACTAATGGCTGATGAATCTTTTATCCAGAAACTCAGAATGAATAATATATTTCCTGAACATGGAAATCCAACTCCTTTGATTGGAATGCCAGATTTCTATTCTGGTAGGCGTCCGCAATTTCCAATGCAACAGCCGCAACAACAGCCAGCATTAGCTAAAATTGCCCAGCAGATGACTAAACCAATAGTTCCACCTGCTTATGGTCAAGTTGGTAATGAAATACCAATGCAGAATACAGCATATTTACCACCGGAATCTGATAAATATGCTACAAATATTCTGATGGGTTCTACAGCTAAGGATAAGGATCGTGACCTAAAAGGTCAAATTGCTGTAATGAAAAACACTAATGATACAGCAAAAACTTCTGTATTACAAGCTAAACAGAAGTTAGCTGAGAAAGTAGCAGCCGGAAAAGCTACTGATGAAGAAAAGCAACAGTATGCATTAGATTTAGAAGATGAGAAACAGTCTGGTAGAATGAGCTTACAAGGTGCTAAGAGTGATACCCAATATGGTATTCAGGGAATGAGGTCTAATGATGCATATGGATTGCAGGATGTCAAAGGTACTCAAGCTTTAGAACAGATAGGTGCTAGAGTTGCTGGACAAAAAGATATTAATGATAATAAACCAACAACTTTAAAGCCTCTAAGTTCAGCAGCAAATAAGATGGATACTAGAGTTAAAGCTCAAGAGCTTATGACTACTAGACCTGACTTGGCTCAATTTGTCACTATTGGTGATAACGGCTCTGTTCAGATTAATCCCAACACCCCATTAAATGAACTGTCAATGATTCAGGCAGCTTTATATCCTAAAACTCCACAAAATGATATTAATCTTCCAAGTTCTAATACTAAGACTACAGATAAAACTAAAACTTCTACAACTACAGCTAAACCATCAGCGGCTGATCTGATCAAGAAATATGGTGGATAATGCCACAATCACAAGAACAAATTGTTCAGAAGATGATTGATGCTGGTGAATCTGAAGATAATATAGCTACGGTTATTAGGCATTTTAAATCTTCTAAAACTGAAGAACCTAAACAAGATTTCAGTAATGTAAAATCTGGCTCGTCTACTGACAAATCTGAGCTTACTAGCTATCAATACACTCCACCATCTGAATCTTCTATGTCAGATAAGCCAGTAGATGAACCTGAACCATATACATATTGGGGTGGATTCTTCAAAGGCTTAAAGGATTATGGTAGTGAAATTACATCTGGTATAAAGCCTGCATTAGAATCTGGTGCTGTACCACAAACTGCTGGAGATATGTTGGGCTTAATTATTCCAGCAGAATTACCTCATATCGCTCGTGGGAATCTTGGTAAAATTGGTAAATCTGTAGCTGGAACCGAAAGAGAAGTTCCTGTTGTTGAAAAGGCTATTCAAGCTAGTGAACCATTATCTGAGTCTTTAATTCCACGAGAGAGTGGACTGAGCAAAATTGAAAACTCAATTATAAAAGAGCCTGAAATACTTAGTCCTGATCAGTATACTCATATGGGAGATCCTAATACTGGTTCTCAATTTGGAAATACTAAACGCATAACACCTCTTGAGGCAGACCCAGAATGGCGTGCATCAATGCGTGAACTTTGGGGTGATATGTCTAAAGATGAAATTAATAGATATAATGAATTAAAATCAAATATGAATGGCCCCCTTGATAAGATTACTCCAGAAATGCATAATGAATTTGTAGCACTTCAAGAAAGAAGACCTGGTGTAGCTCAACCAGATCAATATTTACTTAAACAACAAGCTGAGCAAATAAGATTAGAAAATATCAAAAGATCTGAGCTGGGAGCGGCTGATAAATCATTTGACCCAGCTAGTATAGGATTTGAACCTAAACCGCGTCAAAATCTAATGAGTGAAACTGGAGCAATTGGTGATTTGTCTCAAACTCCATCAGAAAAACTTAGATATAGACTTGATAGAGAAACTGGAGCTGGAATACCAATTGATAAAGCTGGTATACAGACTGGTCCTGCACAGTTTGCTGGTAAAGAGTTAGCTCCTGAATTAGCTGAAATGAGTAAATATAATCAAGCCGGTAAAATGGCTAATGAAGCTCAGAAAAAGAATCTGTGGGGTGAAGTTAGAGATGCTCAACGTGCATTATTGACTTCATTAGATTTATCAGCATTAGGTCGCCAGGGTAAACCTCTATTGTTGACTAAAGCTTATTGGACTTCTATTGATGATATGGCTAAAGCATGGGGTTCACAGAGAGCTTCTGATTTAATACATGAATCTATTCAAAGTATGCCAATCTTTCAAAAGCCTAAACTAGCTAATGGTAAATTTGGTAAATCAATAGCTGAACGTGCTGGAATTGACATGGGTAAGGCAGAACAATTTCAATCTAATATAGCAGAAAGGATTGTTCCTGGTGTCAAAAGATCTTCAAGAGCTTATGATGCATTTCTTTCCAAGCTACGAGCAGATCATCTCAATACGATGGTTAAAGATGCTCGTGAGATGGGAATGAATCCTGATAAGAGTGATTTAGTATTACAGCAGATTGGATCTTTCATTAATGATGCAACTGGTAAGGGGTCACTTGGTAAACTTGAACGAATGGCACCAATTCTAAATGAGACATTCTTTGCTCCAAGATTGATGGCATCCCGTGTTAATATGTACAAGAGATGGCTTGACCCAAGAACTTACAGCAATGCTAATCCTGTAGTTAGAAAGCAAGCAATTAAGTCTCTATTGTCAACTGTAGGTTTCGGAGCGGCTGTTGGTGAATTAGCTAGACTTGGTGGTGCTCAAGTTAGTAATGATTCAAACTCATCTGATTTTAGAAAGATTAAGATTGGGAATACACGAATCGACCCATTTAGCGGCTTTCAGCAATATGCAGTTGGTGCTAGTAGATTAATATCTGGAGAGACTGCTAATCGTAAAAATCCAAATAAGCCATTTGACTTAACATCTGGTAAGTTTGGCATGCCATCCAGAGCTTCAGTGGCATCTCAATTCTTTCAAAATAAGCTAGCTCCAATTCCATCATTTGTATGGTCTTGGATGGAAGGTAAAGACTGGGATGGCCAGCCATTTGATGCAAAAAAAGCTTTGCTAGATAGAACTATACCAATTGTTATTCAGGATTTGACAGAGTTAGCTAAAGAAGATCCAAAACTTCTACCACTTGGAATTCTACCAATTTTGGGTGAAGGTTTACAAACTTACGGACGTTAGACTTAATGAGGTGTCCATGAGCTTACAAGAGTCTAGAGATAAATTAGCTATAGTTCTAGCAGAATTAGATGCACTAATGGTGATTATGTATGGTCTAACAATAAAATAAAAAGGAGTGGATATAGACCTATTCCGTATCCACCTGGAACTATTTTGATCTAAGACCTGGCCATGCTTCAACTCTAATGTCTAGTTTTCTAACATCAACTAGATACATACAATTAGCTGGCTCATTCTCAATATTAAACTGAACCCATAGTGCAAATAGTTTTTGCATTATGGGCTTCAATTGATCATCAAACGTTATTCCTTTAGCTTCACTCATTTAAGACTCCCATAGAAAGCATCATTTCTATCAAAGAGGCTTTCTAATTTCTCCTTAGTAAAAGTTTCTTGCATAGCGGCTACTACTCGTTCTGCTGTAATACCTACAATTTTCCAAGTATGACCCTTACTACAGGTGATTTTGAAGTTATGACCTGGAATTGATTCTCTCTTGCAGAATCGTCTCCTTTTACATTCTTTACATAGTCTAAGTTTAAGTCCCTTATTCATTTTTAAGCATTTCTTCAAGTTCTTTGATTGTAGGTCTTAATCTTCTACCACCCCAAAGCGAGCAATAATTAATCAAATCAACAAAGGTATCCTCAATTGACTCATGTTTAGGATCTTTTGAATCTAATAATGAAGCTAGCCTAGCAAGTTTAGTTGCTATTAAAGTAATAAATACTTTATCAATATCCTCCTTAAACCAGGATATAACTTCCTTTGATCTATTAAAATTCTCATACCTATCAGATAAACCTGATGTGTAATCATCAGATTTAGACTTCAGTAGTACCTTACCACGTTCCATCAATTCTTCTGGTGATGCCATGTTATTCCTCCACAATAAATTTGAATTCTGTAAAATGCTCTCCTCAAGGCTTTATATCTACGTCTGACTATTATCCATCTTTGGTATGGAAATTGTTTCATACAGCCTGATTTGGATAATCTAATCTTCTAACATTAGCCGCTCTTGGACCTCTTGGCGAATCTACAATAGCAAATTCCATAGGTATCTTAACACCTACTTCATTTTCAGTATCAGATACTAAATCATCCCAATGGCCAATAAAATCATCCCTATGAAAGAAATATTCTATTCTTGTCATATCAGCCAAAATAAATCCATATCCTTTGTTACCTAAGATGTTCTTAACAACTCCAGTCATGATTTCATCTCCCGTTCTATAATCTCTTTGATGTTAGGTGGTGACCAATGTAATCCTTTTATAGTCTTGCCATATTCATTCTTTTCAGTTGATTTAGTCATGTTACTTCTTTGAACTTCAGCAAATATTTCATCTATTGGAAGCCCAAATGCTAATGCTGTTCCAAACGTAACATATAATAAATCAGCTAATCCATCTGCTAACTCAGTGAGATTATCAACATCATATTCAGCTCTTTCATTCATGAGTTTATATAGTGCTGAATTAACTTCTTTACATTCTTCATTAATTAGCTTAAATCTTAGATTTATAGTTTCTTGTGTTGGAACTTGTGGCTTTAATGCGAAATAATGATCATACTTAACATGAAACTGTTGTAGCATTCCTACATAATTCATACATCTTCTCCTATCATGCTTCTAATTTTACGAACCAAGTTAATAGCCTCTATATTTCCATAACTAATATATTCATACTCTAGTAGACGATAAAGAATTTTAATTTCATTATAGTTTAAGTATGTAGTTTCAACAGATTTAGTAGATTCTTTAGGTTTTTTTCTTTTCTTCTTTTTCATTTTTCATTCTTGCTGAGAATATACTTCTTGTAGCTTTCCAGAGGTTCACCAGCCAAATGAATCTCCCAATCCATATTAGCACCAACTCCTATCTTAACTCTGCGTATCCATCCCATCTCAAGTAAATCATCAGATATTTGATCTAGAGTAAAAGCGTTATAATTACCATATCCTTTCCATAGTAACTGTTTACGAGACATTGTTTGATTTTCAGCCGCTAACAAGTAATCCAGTACTAACTTCTTGGCAACGGCTAATGGATCTAATCCTCTACCTTCAGTAGTTCTCTTATTGCTATACACCAATGATGTTACTTTCTGAATTGCTTCTTCAATTTGATATTGTTCAATATTCCCACCAAAGTCCCATTCACTCAGAGCTAAACACATACTTACTTTCAATACATGATCTGGAACTCTATTTAGAAATCCAGTCTTATCATAAGTTTGAGATGCTCTCCACTTCTTACGCCACGTATTGAATAGGTTACGTGCATCATCAGTTGGTATTAATTGTCCTTTCTTCTTACTAATAGCTTCCAGATGTGGGACATATTTTGGAACTAGTATTGTGTCAAACTTATTGTCCTCAACAGCGGCTTTATCATCGTCTAATAAGTCTACGTCTTGACTTCTTTTTTCTTCATATATAATAAGGTTACGTCCAATATATCCACCTTCAATATTAGCCTGAGGAATTGAATCATAGAAATGAGCAGGAGATGAGCCAAATAAGGCCGTAATGTATGGATTCTTAAGTTTCTCAGCGCCGTCACCCTTAAGTAAATTAGTCCATTCGGGATTGTAGTGTCCGTCATATAAATCTGTGAGGATTGTGAGACTATCTGGATCTTGGATGATCGCAGTTGATAATTCACCATTGATTATATATCCTCTTGAATCACCTATAGGTGCTTTGCCTTCAACTGTCTTAGTTCTGCTTAACTCTTGTACGATAGCTTGTATAGAACTACGACCTGCTATCACACGAGTAACACTAGCCTTAGATACTAATAGCTTAGCCCTATTGATTGGAAAGCCCTTACCTAATCCAGACTCTCCTAATAACATTATATACAAGTTGGGCTTATAAACTAAATCACCTTTTAATGTAGTTAAGTAGTAATTGTTTCCAGCAGCGGCTGATATGCAACTAAGGAAACTCCACCATAACCAGCTTTGAGGTGTCTCTACATGCTGACACTCAGTTACTAAAAGATCAATCCAATTTTCTTTTTTCACTACGTTCTATTCAGAATGAAGATAAGCTTCTAATCTAGCAGCTAATTCAAATGCTTCACTTTGTTTATCCATTGAAATTTGTGCTGTTGTTAATGCAATATATAGTAACCATATCTCATTACGAGTAAATTCTAATTTAACTTTCATACACGTCCTATTCTGCCTCTAGTCTGTGCTAATGCAAAAATTTTATTGAAGTAACTAGCTGGTATGTGATGACCAGCCGTTCCCACTACCAGAACGTGAAAATTAGAATGCTGTCTTAAATCATCTTCTGATTCAGGAAAGAACCATTCATTTCTTGCTAATAGCTGTGAATGTGCCCAAGTCTCAGCTTCGTGAGCATCACCTGCAATGATACATATCACTTCTTCACCATTTCAAATACTTCTATTTGTACAACCTCTAAATCACTTATCTTTCTACCATCGTCTCTAAATTTCAATTTATTATCATATTCTCCATAGTTATTTTGATATCCTTCTACTTCAGCATTTGGCATATTAGTCCACATTTTAATTGCAGTTTTAGCCTGACTTTTAACCCTAAATAATCTTGGGATGCCAGTTTCTGATTTTAACTTAGTGTCTTTTAATACGTCTGGATTCCAATGGCTGTATCCTTTGCCTCTTTTCATTAAAGGCATAAACTTGCTTGAAGCTTTGTGTCTGATAGCCCAGAAAATCATATTGATATCCTCTAAAAAGTCTGAAACGATATTGGTTATATGTAGAATTTATTGGCCAATTCCATGGTGTATCATGATATGGCAATATAACAATTATTGGAGGATTATTGTATACTGGAATATATTTGTATTGTCTAGAGACTAATCCGTTGTAAGTTTCTTGACTAATCTTATTCTGGCATAACACTGGACTTGTTAAAATTAGAACTATAATTAATGTTTTCATCAATTTATTCCTGGACCCTTAGTGAATGTACCAACAGCTTTAACTTTAGCCTTATCCCAATTTACAGGCATAACACCATGCCATGCACCATCATTAGCACGAGCAAATGCTTCTTGCTCATCTATTCCTACAACTTTAAGAACAACATGAACTTCAACAATAGCCTCAACATAGTATATATGCTTTTTCATTTTTCACCTATGTCAGTTATGATAGCACAATGTGCTGGATTATTTACATACATATTCATTGAAAATATAATATATGTTACAAATTCACTATCTGTTAGTTTAGCTGTATCTAACAGTAGATTTTCCACAAGAGAATCTAATTTGACTGTTGACGCAATAGAGGCTGATAAGACTGATTTTAAGAATGATCTTCTATCCATAAAACCTCAGAATGGAATGTCATCATCTTCCATAAACGGATATTTAGGTTGAGCTAATCTTTCTTGAGCAGTCTTGATAGATATTTCAAGCTGAGACTCTAAACTATCAAAGTCATTAGCTTCAATTCTATCTCTCAGCCTGAATAGACCATCTTTCCAAACGGTCATAATAAGTTCAATTTTCATGGCTCTAACATTTCATAAAGCTTAATATCTGGCTCTATGCCTTCAAATCTTGCTAAGTACTTTATACATTCCTTAGCAGCCTCACTATACTCTTTAGTAATATTCCAATCATCACATTGACCAACTCTATAGGTATCCCATATTTTATCTCGTAGTCTCTTAGGCAAAGTAAACCAATGAGACTTACACATAAACATTTCAGGTGGCACTCTAACATTACAGTTAGTTGCATGACATGTATGAGCCATTATATTTTCATCTTATGCATCTCACCATAATTAGTATCTGAGAACTCAATATCACATGGGATAATCAATGTATAATCACGCTTTAAACTGCAATACGTCCTGAAGTCAATTGGAGCTACAAAATGCTTTCTCATGAGATGAGCATATGGTTCCCAGTTATTAGCTGGAACTTGCATCTTTAATGAATCATGATCTTCACTTAACCACATTACAGCACTATCACCATTTAATTCGTCATCAATTTTGAGAGCCGCACCTTGTACAAGATGTGCAACAGTCCTTTGCGGTATATTGGCATATCCCTCCTTATATAACTCATCATCCATTCGTCCATTAAAGATTCTAATTCCCCCGAAGGGATCAATAATTGTCCTTGTGGACTCAAGACAGTTCTGTATATCTTTGTGGAATTTCCCTCTAATCTTTGGACTTGCTGCATGGAATAAATCAAGCATTTGGCCAGCACGCCACTCAGATATAGACATAGCAATATCAAACTTCTGAGCGTCAGTGTTAAACTCAACCATAAAACGATTCTTACCCATGTCATAATTACCAGCATGTCTAGTCTTCTTTCCACAGAATCGCTCAGGTCCATCTTTCTCAAGTATGTCAACGACTGGAATCATACCAACTGATAAATTTAAATCTCTTGTATAGCTGAAGATTAAACCAGCTGTACGACGATGTATATCAACCTTATCAAATGCCTCTAATAGCTGCCAATCTTCTGATAGAACGGCTACTACTCTTGCTTCCGCTTGGCTACTATCGGCTCCAATGAAGACCGTTCCTTTATCTGGAATGAACATTGAACGAATGTCTTGCGCAAGCCTGCCATGCTTAGATATGGTGTGAAATGCCAAACCAATTTTCTTCGGCCTAATTGGCTTTTTAAGGATTCCAGTACTAGAGCGACAAGTTTCTGTTGCTGAGATATTGAAAGAACTTTTGCAGCGTCCATCGTAGTCTGGGCTAAAATTGATATATCTACTCTTTTGAGTCCTAATACGTCTTTCCTCAAGTATGTTCGTGAGGATATCTTTCTTTTCTTTTGTTTTCGCATGATTCCCCAATAAAGCTACAATGGTATCTTCAGATGTTGGATTACGTTTCATTGCTTTAAACTTCATCTCTTTATACAGGAGATTAAACATCTGAGGATAACTATTTACGTTTACTTCATATCCAACCAATTCAGCTATCTTATCATGTTGAACCTTAGCCATCTCAGTATACTTCTTGGCTAGTTCTCGTTTCTTAGCCATATCAACACGAAAGCCGTTGTTCTCCATCTTCAGATAGAACTTGTGCTTACGCATCATGTAGTCATAATAATAACTCTTCAAATTAATATTATGAGCGGCTCCAAGTTCAATTAAGTCTTTTTCTTGTTCTTCATCAACTTCAAATGTAACAGCACAATCTCTAGCATTATACTTAAAGAACTTCTCTACGTTGAATCTCTTTCCTATCTTTTCTTCTTTACCATCTTCTTTATAATACGGTTCACGAGTCCATAAAGAGCTTTGGTCATTAAGCCGTTTCTTCGGCATCTCTGGAAAAATGACTCGTGTCTTTATAAGTGTATCAGAATAGATATTTGGTAATTCAAACCCAATCCGACTAAGTTTGTACTCGTCATATTTGATGTTTTGACCAATAAGCTTAAGTCTACGTAACTGCACATCTATTAATCTCCATATCTCATCTAATTCGTGGTCTCCCATATCAGTAAGCTTATGCTTCCCGATGGAGCGTAATAGAGGCACCGATATGGCATGTGATTTATTGAACGCAAAACCGACACATACAGGAATGCAATTAATCGACTCGATATCAGCCGTTGCTTTATCCAAGTGTTTGTATTTATCGAAGAATCTGTACAAATCCAATGAACTGTGACATACATCGAGTTGTCTATCTGGTAAACATAATGATCTAGTCTTAGATTCCTCGACAGCTCTTGTGAAATCATGTTCAATAAGTTTGAGATATGTATACTCAAGTCCACCTTTATCTCCCCTGTTGAACAGAGCGGCTGGATGTATTGTTGGAACTACTTTCGTAACTCCATCTTTAGCTAGTAATATTGAACCGCGGTAATTCAAAATTCCTGAAAATCCGGTAACGGCTTGTAACGCTTCATCACCAATAGCTAAAATGCATTTAGGCTTACGTAATGAGATTTCTTCATCCCATAGAGCTTGAATTGATTTTGTCAAGTCAACATCTATAAGATGAAGTTTAGTAAAATCATTAAACGGCGGCTGATACTTAACTACATTGGTTATATAGACTTCACTTCTTCGCGTCCCAGCTTTACGAAAACAATCATTAACAATTTCACCTGATGGTCCTACGAATGGTACTCCAGCTATATTTTCCTGTGAACCTGGTGCTTCGCCAATTGCCATCAAATCTGGCTCTAATGGTCCTATTCCTCCAACGTAATTAGGCATCAGGCTTCGCCTGGTTTTTCAGCTACTTTATAAACATCAATTCTCTTACCACACTTTAGACATATCTGAAATATACCTATATTGCTTTCTATCCTAGCTACAAAGTGCTCACAATAATTCGGTCTAATTCTATCTGGATGACTGGGCATTTTTATGGCTCATCAAAAATGATAATATATTTGGTAACAATAGCAACTGAATGTCCCAAGTCTAATGTCTCTTCTGGCAATATAAATCTCACAATCATACCAGCTTCTTCTAAACGTCTAACTTCTTCCAATAAATTAAACTTATCTATATGATAATGTATAGGCATTATATTTCACCTAATCTCATTTCACGTTCTTTATCTCTTACAAATTCAAGTGCATCACGCATGGAGTTGCAGCGTCTTAATTGTTTCTCGTGAGTCTTAAACCAACTAGCTAATAGCAAATCCTGAGAGACTGAGCCTATAGAACGATTCAAGGCATCAGCCGTCTTCTGAATCGTCCAATGAGGCTCATCCTTACACTGAGACACATGAAATCTACGGACTTCAATAGCTCTGTCAAGCCAGTTAAGTTTAACCAGCGGATGAGTCATCAACTCTTTCTAAACCTATACATGTCGTTCTCTGTAATTCTATCAATGGCTGAAGGCTCAACTTCATTATCTTTAGCCTTTTCTGCATCTCTATCAGCTTTACTTCGTCCTTGAGAATCTCTAGTACCTCTGCAATTAGGGAATTTAGAACAACCCCAGAATGTCCCATATTGACCTTTCCTGCTAACCATTTTCTCATTACATTCAGGACATAAAGTTTCTTCTATCATTATTCATCCTCTTTATCATCAATATCGCTAGCCTCTGATGGAAGGTACTCAGCGGCTCGAACTATACCTCTAATCTCCTTAATTAATTCTTCAGCATTTCCTATTAAATCTTCAAGTTTAATATACAAATCATTACATTGCTTAACGACTTCTTCTTTAGTCATTTCATTTACCTTTCTCTATCCAATATTTATGTCTAGCTTCCCTCTTACACTGCCTACACCATTTGTAAATTTTACCATCATGACTAGTATAAATATATAGATTAGTTTTAGAATGACCACATGGTAATTCTACTAGCTTACTAACTCTATCTTCCATATTGGCTTTTTGATTTCCAACATACAAATGTTCATAATTAAAGAAATGTTTATTTGGACATTCTCTCTTATGATTAACTTGTAAACTGCTTCCTAAAATATAACCTAGATACAAATACGCTGATAGCTGATGCACACTGTAGTTTTTGGATTTGTAAGATGTTCTACCATATCCATTAGATTCAATATGGCCAATAAACAACCAACAACCTGTAGGTTCTTCAATTCTCCTTAATTTTAATAGCTTAGATTCTAATCTACTTCTTAGAATCCTCTCTACCTGTTCTGGAGATTGCCTATCTCTACGTATGTGCATCAGCTATCCTACTAACACGATAGATACATGTAATTTTACATGTATTTTTCTAGCTTAGGGGCATAAAGTCGACCACGTCATTGAATTCATTACCCTTGTTGCTCTTACCACGCTTGATATAACCCTTAACCTTCTTACCAATCTGAGCTTTAAACGACTCAGAATTAAGTTGAGTGTCATATCCCTTAACTGGATCAGGTGGTCCAAATAGAATTGCCCAAAGAGACTTGCCAAATCCCAAAGCCTTCTCATTGAATAGCTTTGTTGGTGCAACTCCCTTATTGGGACCATCAAAGATTTTGAATTTAAAGATACAATTGGTGCTACCATCTGTATCTGCTTCTTTCTCCTCATAATCAATGATTTCCATTGGATGCCAGCCAATTTCCGCCAAGTCACCCTTTTTTAGATCATCTGGTGTGAGTACTGCTCTCATTCGTAAGCTCCCTTTTCTGCATTCCACTTCGGATTGGTTGGATTAGATATCTCTTGTTTTACATCAGATTTGATAAATGGATTGATTGATGCATTTGGGTTAGAGAGTTTCTCATTTACTTCATTGGCTATTAATTCCTCCATATGTTGTTTAACTCGTTCTTTCCAAACCTCGTAGAAAAATCTGTCAGTAATATCTATCTCACCTTTGAGACCGATATTAGACTTAGCGAAGTCATCTCCAATAGCGTCAAACGAGACGCCATATTTAATCTTAGATTTACCAGTAGTGGTATCATAATCAGTACCTTTAGTGAAATGATATATCTCTGAGAAGTTACCGGGGACGATACCGGCTACTTTACTACCATATGTTACAATTGGATTGACTTTAGTGACTTTAATTGATGCTCCAGAACCTTCAATTTTAATACCTGGAATTGGATGAGCCGTCCACAGGATGTGGCATGGAAGTGTGCGGCAAATATCTAATGCTTGAGTGACAATGCTAGTTTCAACCTTATACTCATCAAAGTCTGGTACTATTCTATCTTTATCTTTCTTCTTGTTGTCTCTAAAGCCGAGACTCCAATTGACAGCGGCTGAAGTGAGGTTAGTTACTGAATCTGTACCAACTGCAAAATAACGACAGTCTTTAGATAACTCCATCAGCTTATTAAGATATACATTTGCATTGGCTGAACTATAGATATCATATTCTATGTTGTTAAGAATCTTTCTGCCACGTTCACCATACTGCATGAAGAAAGTCTTAAGTTCTATAGGCTTCTTCTTATCAAAGTAAGCTAAATAGATTGGTCCTTCTAATGCGAATGTGGCTAGAGCTATAGTCTTGCCATGACCAAATGGAGCTTTGAGTAACAATGATGTGTTAGAGTCAACAATGATATCACTAGCTCTCATACAAACCCCTCATCGAGAATATCATCAACTATCTCAGTTAATGCTTCTAATGCTAAAAGCAAACTCTCATCAAATGGCATACCACTAGCAACAACATTTAATATATAACCTTTAACATCTTTCATTTTATCTCTACGAGCGGCTCTATGGACACGTACCATATATGCACCATGTGGTTCACCATCTTCTCTATCGTAACCTTTAGTGTCTAGCATTTCCAACCTCTGCTTCTCCATTGACAATTGATACACTGGAGATAGATTCCATTTTTGTCATGTTCTGTAACTATAGTCCTATGCATACAAAATGGATTAGATGTCATCTTCAACCGTAACTGTCGGTGAAACTTTAGCCAATCTATCCTTGAGATTATCTGTTTGACTTGCTGCAATCTCCGATAAGATGTTTGTATTAGTTTTACTAATGTAGTGTTTCTTACCATCAGAATCTTTAACCTCTTTACGACCACAGTTATTGCAGTGTGGTCTAACGAGTTTAAGTGAATACTCATTCATGATGAAAGGTTCACCACAAATGTTACACAGAACTTCTTTACCTAAAGCGAATGGTGCTTCAACCTTAAAACTACAGTCTAGTGTGCAGAAATAGACTGCCATCCCAGTCTTATATTTATGCTTCTTAAATTTATGTATGTGCTTTCCTATTCCCATTATATCTTATCCCGTAGAATTCTCTTAACTGGATTCTTTATAAGCGTATCTCTTTTACTCTGACGACGAATCAATTCATCACTTACAAACTTAGTCTCAACACACTGAGAGCCACAGTATTTACATCTGTCAATGATGACTCTGACAACGGTATCACATGACCTACACAATGTTACTATTGCCATTTTAACATTCGCATCTTTCTGGTAACTTCATGAACCAAGCCATAAACTCACCATTAACAAGTATGTCTATACCTGGGCTACCATTGTTAAACTCTTTAATGGCATTGAAATCAGCTTCTCTAGTTGTTATAACTTTACTAGTTCCGAGAGCTTCATTCTTAATCTGCTCAAGTATACAGAAATTACATGTTTTAAATGATGTCACTTATTAGCTTCTTTCTTACTATCTTCCAGAACTTCAGATGATTTACGTAATACTTTAGTCACATCCCATGGTTCAATCTTTATATAATTAGTGTTTAACTTGAAATTCTTAGCTTCCTCACCAGAAGATTCACAAATTTCATAATACTCACATCTACGATTGAACTTGTCACAGGATGTTTCATTAGTCGGCCAATAACCTTCAGCCTCACATTGAATGTAATGGAATATATTAGCTATTACATTCTTTTTCCATGACTCAAACACTAGATGGTCATAGCTAACTGGTACTCTTAAGAATTTCTCATGTGGCTTCAAAGTTTTCTGTAAGCCAATCCTATTAACGACTAAGATATTAGATTGAGCTACAATACAGTAGTTCTTGAATTGATTACTTAGACTATTAACTGGTCCGCTTCTGCTGAAACTTTTGTGATCGTATGGTTGGTTGTCGTATTTGTTGTCCCGAATACGTAAATCTATCTTACCGGCTAGATGTATTCTAACTTCCTCATCTTCATACAATAGATAGATGAATGGTTCTTCCACTCCTAATATTTCAAATGACTGGTCAGCTACTTGCCAATATTCAAAGTATTCTTCCATCGTATCAATGAGTCTATTAGCTTCATCATTGTCAAGATTAGATTCAAGTACGAAGGCTTCTTTAAGTTTCAGTAATGCTGAGTTAACAGCATAGTCATACTTTGCACCAGACCTTAATGACTCATAATATGTTTCACATGCTATATGGATTAGTGTACCACGGTCTAGTGCATCAGTCTTGGCTATATGTTTAGGCAGTTCCAGATTAAGTTTGTATCTATTTCTAAATCTAAATGGACATAACAAGAACATATCATATTGTGACATATCCATTACTATATTGAGTTTAGCCATTGTTAATCCTATTATCAAACATCAAGCTTCTGTAAATCTTATTCACAAAGTTACTATATTCCAAGTCATCTTTAATTGTGAATTGTGCTAATTCTTCTGTCTGGTCTGGAACTATGTCATACTTAGATACTCGATTAATTGTAACTGTAAAACTACCATCAGTCTCAGCATGTTTGAATACTTTTAATTCAGTTCCAGTCAATATAGGCTTAGGTGGCTCAGGTGGTCTTTCACGTTCAATTACCTGATTAATAGCCAGTACAGGCATCATCAATCTAGAACTGCTAGCGGCTGGAATAGGTTCTTTTGTATGATTATCACAGAAGTATATCTTTCCATCTTTAACTTCTATGCATACAAAATGTCTTGGAACTGTAATGATATATATCCCATTCATTTTGACTAATGTAGTCAATGACCTATATAGAGAACCTTGTGGTGATATTGTTCTAGTATCAAATCCCATTCTATCAGCGGCTTTCAACAAATCACTCAGTTGTACTCCAGTTACATTGTGTTGTCCATTAATTCTACTAATGACTTGAGCACACTCATCTGTAAATTTACCTGTTAAGATTGACAATACAGTAGGACCACAGAATTTGTTAAATCCTTCAGTTACCGGCTTAAGATTTGTCATTTAATTCTCTCTCAATAACTTTAATACTAGTTCTACAATTTACGTATAAGGCATCTGTCTTACACTTACGAGCTAATGCTTCTAGAAGTTCTTTAATCAACCGAAGTTCATCTTTTGTCATACAATCATTATTACTTTCAGTATTTTTTCAGGTTCAATTAAAACTTCAATAACATTGTTTTCCATATCTAGAATAACAAACTCTTGAGTATCTGTTTCGTAAGTGACATGACAATCTTGATAGCTCACTTCATTAGTATGTCCTTCAGCATCTATCAAATACTCTATTACAGTTTCCATGCTTTCTTACCTCTTGTAACTAATATTGTTGCTAGTTCACTCAATAATGAATTCTCACTCCAGTTCTTTTCTTCATTGTCTAAACTTGAACCAACAATAGCTCTCTTTTGTTCTACTAGTTCAGTGAAATATTCATCTATTGTTCCACTAGCTATGAAGTATGTTACTATCACAGCATTCTTTTGTCCATATCTATGATGTCGTTTCTCAGCTTGTGATTCTTTAGATGGATTCCATTGTCTTTCTAGCATTATAGCATCACTAACAAACTGTAAATTTCCACCAACTCCACCAGCTTGTGTAGATGCTATCATTACTCTTGATTTTGAATTCTTGAATTGCATTCCTTTTGTTTCAAAATCATCACCAGACCTGAACCTAGTGACCTTTTCATATCCACCATCACTTAACCATACATTCAACTCAGCTTCCAGTAAATCTTCAGCCGCATGATGATGAGCAAATACAACTATCTTTCGTTCACAACTTAATAGAAATTCTGTAACAAAATCTACACATTCTGTAACTTTCGAAATTCCGGTAATTTGTCTTAGCTTATTCATGATAGCAAGCATATTCCCTTGCTTCTCAAATCCACTAGTATCTTCGTTGTAGTATTCTTCCTCTAGCTCTGCCATCAACTCAGCGTATCGCTTATTCAATTTCCTATCAAGTTCAACGTGATAGAATCGCCGGCTAAGTTCTGGCAAATCCTTTAGAACATCCTTTTGCCTACGTCTAATAATGAAGTCTTTAGTCTTTTCATGAAAAGCTGGAGGATTCTTCAATCCACCAATCTTCTGATTATAGCCGTTGTTATATGAGTCACAATCATTATCAATGAACTTCTGAAATTGTGGAAACATACGTGGAGCAACCAAATTAAGAATTGTGAAATACTCACCAGCATTATTCTCAATTGGTGTTCCCGACATTGGAACAATACATTCAGCTCCAGTCAACTTAACAAACTTCTGAACTGCTTTAGCTCTGCCAGTGTCATGATTCTTAATTCGTTGACATTCATCTAATACAACTAACTTAATGTCACCCTTAACCATGTCAAAGCATGTTTCAGCATTCTTCAACAAGTCATATGTAGTCACATAGATATCAAACCCCGGTGCAGCCATAACCTTACCAGAATCTATTACCTGTGTCAGAAATCCTGCAACTCCACACTTATTGATTATCTCATGATGCCATTGTAGTTTAACACTACTTGGAACCACAATAACGGCTGGAGTCAACTCTTTCTGATGTAGCTTAATCAAAGCTAAGATTTCAATTGTCTTACCTAAGCCCTGTTCATCAGCTAGAATTGCTCGTCCATTAGCTTGTTGTAGAAACTTAACACCTTCTACTTGATAATCCATTAGTGTGCAGCCATTTAGTATATGTGCAATGTCGGCTTCGCCGCCAGTCATTACACTGTCAGAGATTACATGACCACACTCTAATGTGATAAGCTTGCTAGTGCCGAAGTTAATTCTTGATTTCTCAACAGCAATCTTATCACATTCCTTGCACTTTAATTTTACTATACTTGACAGTGCCATCGTTTATCCTGCTTTTATGATAATGTGATATGTGCCATTACAATTACATTGTTCTGTCCAACCAGACTGCCTAACTGCACATTCTTTATCATGTCCAGTCTGCAATTTAGTCACTAGAGGCAGCTTATCTCTTTCAATAAGCCTGTCAATTTCTCTCTGTAATTCAATCCACATATTATTTCTCTTTTGGATGATTAAAATTCATCATACTTTCATATACATCTAGAATCAGAGTCTCTAGCTTACCAATCAAATCTTCACTGTTAGGTCTCAAGAAAAAGAACGGCTTTGACTCTCTATCATCCTTAGACTTCACAATGCTTGCTGGAAACAATACAAACAATCCTTTAACAGCATCATCGCATACTGTAAATCCGACCATGTGAAAGCCGCTAAGAAAGCTATCACTTGCTTCAAACTCAATAGCTGCCTTAGCAACTCTATTGCCTTTCTTCATCAAGAACGGCTCTACTTTAATCTTCATTAATCACCTACTTATTGAATAAACTTGATGGATCAAATACCTTTGTAACATCACCATTAGGCTTATTAGTCTCAACTACAATTGTCTCATCTTTAGAATCAGCAGACTTGAACGTAATAGCTTTAACATCTTTCTCCGTAGCCTTACGTTCAATATTCTTCATCATTTCTTTGATAGTAGCATCATCAAGATTGGCATCTTCCAATTGCTTACGAAGACGTTCAATCTTATTCATTCTGCTGGCACGAGTCTTAACTACATTGATAGCATCATTATTAACTTGACTCTCATCAACTGGCAGAATCCATTCCTTACTCTTTGATTTACTACTACGCTCTTTGACCTCATCATCAGTAGCAACAAGTCTAGCTTTAGCTTCAAATGCTATCTGAGCCAGCTCATCCCTATGTTCTCGTAATGCTACCGTATCCATATCTTTAACCAATACCTTTTCTTGGCTAAAGAATTTGGCAAACAATTCCTCTTGTGGAGTCATGACACTCGCTCCGTTCGTGTCAATTGTTTCATACTCATAACTTTCAATCCTTCCAATAAAGATACCACGTCTAATCTCGATACGAGCCTGATACTCATCTGTTATCCAGAACGGCTTGTAAAGATTACAAATTCTACAGTAACTCGTTAGCAAGTCATTATAGAATTTGCAACTCTCACATTTCCATCCTTCGTGAATCACAATTACTAATTGACTAAAGATAACTCAGCATTCACATCTGTAAGAAAGCTCTGAGCCTCTGCTAGCTTAATCTTGCATTCAAGAATCATATTATTAATAAACTCTCTAGTCTGGTCTAATCTAATAGATGATGCAATAACTCTAATTGGGTCTGACCAGTATTTAATAGATGATTCATATTTCTTAATCATCCTCTCAGTCCAGTCAATTCTCTCATTTAGAACTCTACGTTTCCAATCATTATTCATATTGTATCCTACGTCTACACATTAAATCTAAATTCATTAATGTGAACTCTTATCTCACCAGATTTATTAAATTCCTGCTCTAGCATAGCTAGCTTTTCCATAATTAGCAGTTCCCATCTGTCTACATCTATCTCATGAGCAGTATAGAATTCGATAGTAAACTTTCTAGTTTTCTTTGGGTTTATTGCACACATTAAGTCACCGTCCAAGGGTCAATTGTGAATCTGCTGATATCCCATACTTCACGTGCTCTGCTGTAATTGCTATACACTCCCATTACATGACCAGTAAGCTTCGATGTTACTACATATACATTCATAATAGATATCCTGCAATCACTATCAGAACGGCGATAGCGGCTATTCCAAGTAGTGACTTAATCATATCATTATCACTCATATAACCTTTAATCTAAGTTAATCTCATGCTTACATTTGCGACATCGTAGAACTGTTCTAGACTGATATGTATCGTGGATTCTAACAAAATCCATAAATCCCTTACACTTGCAACAGTTACTTGACAGCATACCATGACCAGATGCTACGTTAATGTTCTGAATCATCATCGTATGTTGATGTTCGGCTAACCTAGCAACTTTACTATTCATAACTTTAATCTCCTTCTGTAATCATCAGCTCTTGTGTAACCTTCCACACTCGACTTAAGTTTAAGAGATATCTAGCTTATTCACTAGTTAACTTAGCGGAGTCATTTACGCCCATTCAATGGACCTACTCATTAGTAGCTCACCTTATGCTTGGTAGATTGCAGCATAAAGACATTATTGCTTACTAACAAGAAACACTCGGCTAGATACCCCAATAGAGTAGATAACATTATTTTTATACCAGCAGATGATAACTTTATTGCTATCATACCGGGGTTATCTACTCAATTGAATTATCTAACTTTAGTTTAGCTGCTGGTCTTACCTTATTTAAACTGTATTATGACCAGCAGGGTATACAGTCGAGCCTTTCGCAAATTATACGTCATATACAGCCTACTCAGCTATTATACTGTATACAACGTCAGCATATTCTTTGAGTCAATAGGTTGCAACCTAGCTCATATTCTTTGCTGAATATTTAGCCGCTGTTAACGGCTAACGCACTAAGCCTAAATTCTATTTATACTCGCTTAGTCGAGTCATTAGTGAATCTAATAATTCACTACGTTCATCCTTTTCAGATGATTTAGTTAGTATCATACTCTTAATCTGTAGTCTGATGCTCATTTCATCAGTTAGTCTAAGATGTTCAATAGCCTTCTGCCCAGCTTCACTAGCCAAAAACTTAGCTTTCTCAGCCTTCGCAACGGCTTGATATAATCTAGTTCCTTTCCTATAAGGGTCTGACTTATCTATTAGCTTTTTAGTCTTAACCATCACTAATCCTACTAGCATATCGTCGATTTAGGCCTACGTCCTCGGACGGTTACGGACGTATACGGACGGTCCCGGAATGGTCCGTAAAGGTGCGGCGCGTGTCGGCAGACGGGTATGCCTGTAAGTCGTTGAAAACAGAGAACTTCGCCCACAAGCCGATTATACCACACTCTCTCTCCGTTGTCAAGTTCGAGCCCTGCCCCGATTGTCTTATCTTATGTCTTATTATAATATATATATAAAAAATATATAAAAAAATAAGAGATAGTATAGGATACCCCCACGGGGAGACAGCACCCTAGGCATACTGGGGAGAGAGTCATTGGATACCGAAAACGGGCGAAAACACGCGAAAAGCCTAACAAAAACACACGAAAACTCGATTTTCGCCTCGGCCGGACACCTGCCCCAATCTTACGGACTCTTACGGAATGGTACGTAATGGTACGTAATGGTACGAGGACGTAGAGGCGAAAGTGTATTCCTGATTGAAAATTAAATGAATTGATGATGATATGAAAATATGTGAAGAAAGGATATGAAGAAAAAAGCTAGGATTAAGTCTTGCATAGTTTGTCTTAATCCTAGCTGGAGACGATTATAAAGATAAGTATTATTCTATACTTATTGAGTGATGTTACTTCGTAACCGCAGGAGCGAATTGCTTGCTGAATCCCGGCTTGATAAGAGCAACAGCATCATCAAGAGATACCATTGCACCACGACTATAATTCCGAACAACAAGCCGGAATTGAGTCTGAGCATCTGCTGGCCAAGTTGGGTCAACAAACTCAGCAAGCGGGTCTGATGCTGCCGTATAGTTAGCATCATTATAGCCAGTAATCAGAGAACTAACCAAAGAGGGTTCGTCCTTAACTCCGGTAGATTCCATAAACTCGGCAATAGTCTTGGGAAGTGTATCAGGCAAAGCCTCATCGAATGCTTCCCATGTAATGACCATGGTTCCTTTACCACGAGTCATTCCAGCCTGCAAACGAGTGCCAATACCAGTTCTCGTTTTATTGATTTCGGCAATTTCCTTCTCTTTTGCTTCAAGTTCAAGCTTACGGCGCTTCGCGTCAAGTTCCTGCGGTGTCGATGCTTCAGTAGCCATTTTCGTAATCTCCTACACGATTGTTAACGAATGGGCGTAATTGCCCGTTTCCGACCTGAGACGATTATACACGAAAGGTAGAACGAAGTCAAGACCAAAACGTCGGCTGTCTACTAGAAATTCGGCAATGCCGGGCGCCCCAGAACTTGACTATTACAATGCTAGCCGGTAATACCGCTCACTTAAGAGTGTAAGGCTAGACTTACATGTAACTTATGAACCATTTCATATCATCATCAATTCATTTAATCAAATTAGAAGTAGAGCCTAATACACTGGCTAGCCGCTATTGTGTGTTAATCGTTTGTTACCGTGAAAGATTCAATCTCAGACAAATCAATATTCCGCTGTGGAATATGTAAATGAGAGTGAATTACAATCTCAGGAACAGCAGTCTCAGTCCAGTTTACATAAATGCTAGTCATTCTAACATTCTGTATTTGTTCTGGCGCTTTATCGAAGTATTTGATATCAAGTATCACTATTTCACCCTCTTGACCAATCTGATAGCCGGAACAAAGCTTGCAATCCTAAGCTTGCGCCTAAGGGTGATTTTATTGTGTCGGCTAACAGATACGTCGTTTTTATGTGGAAGTCTCGTATAAATTGAACTAATCAACATTGTAATCCTTTGTTGACTAGCCAGCCTATTAGACTCTACTTCTAATTGAAGCATGACACCATTTATCTCGGGAGACAACCCTTTATCTTAAATAGGCCCGGTTTCAAGGCCTGAGTCAGCAATTACTTAGACTTACAGCTTACAGCGAAAATCCGCAAGCTTGCCAGCAATTCTGCTACCCTTTCGCCATCACCCTTAGCCGTCCGCGTCTCGCGTTTGGTGTGGCGTCTATGGATATATAGAGCATAGCCGGTGCCATATGCATTCATGTAATACCATGTATAGTGATGTGCAATTCTGACCAGCACTTATTGTCACAAAAATAAAAATTGTCACTGTAAATTGTCACGCCAAATTGTGCACTAATGTACAAATATTCTGTGCAACCCTGTGCAATTGCGCGCATTAGCGGCTGGCATGGCTTATGCTATAGCAACTATCATGCCAACACATAATTGCACATTATTATACACAATTGCAATTGGCATATGTTTTGAAATGCATAAAATTGCACATATCTGCACTTGGCATGGTTCTTGCATTGCATACAGCGTGCCAACTATAACTGCACACTATTGCTTACATATTTGTTAGAGTGAAATAGTGTGCAATTTTATGCAGTATTTTCTATGCCATTGCACAATATTATACACTAATTCATTCACACGTATGCACACCCTTGCACACTTTGGCACGTAGCTGCACATTTTGGCGCGGAGATTCACTATAACATTGGCATTAACATTGGCATGAGGTTTATTAATTGGTTCCATCTAAATGAATTCACGAATAATACATGAATATATATAATATAACCATACGAACATTAAAACTTGAACATTTCAAACAATGAAACTTTCACCGGCTACGTAAGATTGTGTTAACGTTTCAGCACATTTTCGCACTTGACAAGTGAGTCTCATCGTGAGACAATCGAGGCTGGGTATTTATGCATCTCTTTTTTGATTATAGGTAATACATATGATTTTAAATGAGACAGAAGTTACAGAACGAATGAATTCTCCCATGAACTTATTGAATAGATTAAAATCTATTTCTAATAGTAAGTCTAATCATAACTCTATTGTAAGTCTACCACCCACATCAAAAGAAATAATTGAAGATTTAGAAGAGAAGCTACAATATGGTTCCATCAAATCGAAGGCTGCTGGAATTATGATAGCCGCTATGGACGAGCTGAAAAGTAGATTGCCTGAAGTAACTAAGCCGGAAACATTGGCTAGGGTTGCTGAGTCAATGTCTAAAGTAGTTAATGCTGAGAGTGCTAATAGCAATAAAGATAAGTTGAATGCACCACAGTTTCATATTTATGCACCTCAATTTAACAATGAGAATCACTACGATACTATTTATGCACGTGAATAATGCATGAATAATCAGTAAGAGTAGAAAGGATTAAATGAGCAAGAAGAAATCTACAAAAGTAAAGTCAGTAAAGACTAAATCTAAAGCTAAGACATCTAAAGCTAAAGTTCCAGACGTTACATTCGATAAGAATCCTATTGTTAATAGAGCTGAGCCAACTCTGAAGGAACAGACTCTAAATTCAATTACAAGTATATTAAAACATAGAATGCATCCTCGTGAGTTGAATCAGGCTGTAAGTGAAATTAAAGTTGTTCTAGAATCTAATGGAATTATTTGGGGAAGCTGAGGTTGATGTGACACCATTCGGATTTGATGATAAGCCTAAAGATTTTACAGTTATTAATCCTGTAACAGCGACTGAACATAAAGCTCGTGAAGATAAGACAACTAAAGAAGTTGAGATTGAAGTACCAATTCCTATTATAAGTAATACAGTTTCTATTTTAGATAAGTATCATCAGATTACAACTGTTCTAAAAGTTCGTATGGGTCCAAGAGAATTACATCAAGCATTGAAAGAGATTAAGATTATTCTGAACTCTTGAGGATTTAAAATGTCTGAAGTTGACAGAAGTGCAGTTCGTGATACTCTAATTGTATTACAAGATGCTAAGACTACAGGTAATGGTAAAGCTCTAGCCGTTCCCGGATTTACACACCACGTATTCTATAT
>Ga0193709_1000071_pt1 | contig 44849 bp, 48 predicted proteins | sample H3c2metaG_FD_160571 | JGI IMG/M metagenome (GOLD analysis project Ga0193709, IMG submission 160571) | Soil microbial communities from a riparian zone of the East river system, Colorado, United States - H3c2 | ecosystem: Environmental > Terrestrial > Soil > Riparian zone | place: USA: East River...
AACTGTTTCAGTAATCGTGTGCACCTCCACTCTAATGCACAAATGTATCTACCTTGTACATTCTTATCTTTGAGAAATCCTTAACTCAATGGCGATTCCTCTACCCCTGGCACCGAGCCCAGTGACCAGGAGTCGATTCTTGGGTAGCGGTTACGACGCGGCGCTGTTCTTATCAGCGAGTGGCGTGCTCTGCTTGAATCTGCCCGGGATGACGACCAACTTTAACTTCGCGGGCCAGCGAACGCTTGACGATTACTTCAGCTCGCTTGGAACAAATGTGCAAGTAATGCGCGCCCAAGTAGCAGGGAATATGGATTATCTTATTTGTTATGAGCAGCACTTGAGTCCCTCTCGGCGGGAATCAGCAGTGGTGGATTTAAGAGCAGAAAAACGTGTGGAGCGACGAACCGAATTACGTGGAGATGTGAACGTGGTGGGCAGCGAACTCGTTTTTCTAATATCAAAGTTCGACAAGATTTCCGATAATCGATTCAAACACTCGTATCAGATTGTTTCGCGAAGCGGAGTGATGCGTGCTTCATTGGAAATTGAAACGGCCAGAACATTAGCGTGGTCTGGCGGGTCTTCTACGGTAATTTTCGAGATTAAGAATAAGAATCAGGGACGGAAGAGCGACCTCTTAGTATGGAATTTTCAATCCGGTGACCGTTGGCCAATTACGGTAGAACTGCCGGAAACGCTATCGAAATAGCTTTAACAACAGGTCCTCATCGCGAAACAGCATTCAACCGTGACGAACTAAAGCACCAAGTCACACAGCTTGCGCATAAAGTGGCTATATTGGTGCATTCTCATCGAAATATCCGGGCTGGTGCGAAATGCTCTACGAGAGTTTGATGTGAATCTCCAGAAGACCGGATGCTCGTCGATTTAAGGGATGTAAATTTCTTGTCACCGATTTGACCTTTTTTACCTCCTATGCGGTGGTATATGCCAACCGAATCAGGGCCAATAATGGAATGCAACGATGTAGAGTGGGTTTCCCAGAGCCTGGCGGGCAGTCGCGAGGCGTTCTCGCGAATTGTCGAGCAGTATCAATCACTTATATGTTCACTCACCTATAGCGCGACGGGCAATTTGTCCCAGAGCCAGGACATGGCGCAGGAGACGTTCATCATCGCCTGGACGGAGTTGCGGCAATTGCGCGAGCCGAAAAAATTACGCTCCTGGCTTTGCAGCATTGCCCGTTCCGTCATCAGTCGCGCCGCCAGACGACAAGTGCGCGACCCGGCACATGCCGCCGAATTGATCGAATTCGCCGACAGCATTTCCGCCCCCGGGCCAACTCCTTCTGAGGGAGCCATCAACCGCGAGGAAGAAGCGATTCTCTGGCGTTCGCTCGCGAGCATTCCCGAAATCTATCGTGAACCTCTCATACTTTTTTATCGCGAGGAACAATCGGTCGCCAGTGTTGCCGAAACGTTGGGATTAAGCGAAGACGCGGTGAAGCAACGACTGTCACGCGGGCGCAAGCTGCTGACGGACGAGGTCACCGCGTTCGTCCAAGGCATGTTGAAACGCACCACGCCGGGCCGGATCTTCACGCTGGCGGTGATAACGGCGTTGCCTGCGTTCACGGTTTCAGCCAGCGCGGCGGCCATTGGTGCCACGACGGGCAAGAGCGTCGCCGCCGCCAAAACTGCGGCGTCGGTGGGTTTCGCGGGTGCGATTTTCGGGCCGCTCGTTGGCATTCTGGGTGGCTGGCTTGGTGCCAGGATCAGTATCGAGAACACCGAGTCGCCGCGCGAACGGCAGTTTGTGATCAAGATGGCATGGCTCGTCTTAGGTCTTGCGGTAATGTTCTGCGCGGCCACGCTAGCCTTCACCTTTGCCATCCGCGCCTGGTGGAAAATCCATCCGTTGCAGCTCGCTGTGGGGTTCATTGGCTTGCTGCTTGCGTATGGGATAGCTCTCACCGTTCTCATCCTCCGGGCAAATCGCGCTCAACAACATATCCGCATGGAGGAATCAGCAAAGCCCGCCGCCGGAACCTTGCCGCCGAATCGAACGGAATTCTTTGGGCCATTCAACGTTGCATCGCGGGAATATCGCAGCCGTCGCACGCTGCTCGGTTTGCCGCTCTTTCATGTGCGATTGGGGATCCGACAGGATGGCAGACTTCTTCCGGCCAAAGGCTGGATCGCCGTCGGTGACATCGCTTATGGGGCATTGTTCGGTTTAGGCTCACAGCTTGCAGTTGCTCCCATCAGTATCGCGGGTGGCGCGGCCATCGGTGTGTTCGCGCTGGGAGGGGGAGCCGCTGCAGGATTGCTGTCAATCGGAGGAGGCTTCGGTTTCGGTGCCTTGGCATTGGGAGGCGGCCTGGCCGTTGGCGTACTTGTGGCTGGCGGCTGTGCTGTCGGTTGGACAGCGGCGCTCGGCGGCCGGCCTTCGCAAGACATGCCAATGACTTCGCGGCCCGTTCCGCTATCCAGAATAGCTCCTTCTTTTCTAGCTTTCACATAGTCACCTGGTTTGCTTGCCTGATCGGCCTTGTAGCCTTGGTCGTAGCAATCGTCATGTTGTGGCGGTTAAATAGTCGCGCCGCAACGAGTCGCGAGGCTGCTGGTAAGTAAATGCTGACGCCCCCATTTTGTTACGCGATAACGGAGACGGAATTTATGAAAAACATCAGAATCAAGTTGTTAATTGCGGGAGTCACGGCCGGCGTCATCAAGTCAGGCATTATTGGTCTCAATGCCGCCCCAGCCACCTCCGCTTCCTTGCCACATTCCAGCACGCTTCCCAACGGCATCCGCGTAGTGTCCGTTTACTTTCCCGGAAGCACGAATGTTTGCATCTTCACCTTTCTGCCTCTGGGGCTCGCGGATGATGCCCCAAGGCAAACGCAATGGTCGCATCTGGTCGAACATCTGGTCATTCGTTCCACCGTTCCAGGGGATCTTTCGATGGCTAACGCGGAAACATCAGCTGAAGGCATGCGCTTGGACTTCTATGGAAACATTGGCAACTGGAAGGAAGGATTGACGCATCACCGACGCTGGCTGGAGGGTGTGCCCTTTACCCAGACCAATCTGCTGGCGGAAAAGCCAAAGGTCAAATCGGAAGGCGATAATGTTGCCGGGCGTTTTTCTACCCACAAGTTTGCCATCGCGGCATGGGCACAAGGTTTCCGGCATAATCAAACAAACGCCGCCGTGCAAGGTGACATTGACCGGGCGTCGCTAAACGATATACAAACGTATCGAGACAGCCATCTTGTCGTGCTGACCAATGTAGTGGTCTGCGTCGTGGGCGGCCTTGATCCCGCGGAGGTCCAAACCGCTGTTGCCGGGCAACTCGGAGCCATTAAATCCAGCGCCAGGCCGGTTGCCTCGGTCAAGTTGCATCCCGGCAATCGTGAAATGACCTGGGATTTGAAGGCGCGCCATCTCGTGATCACCTGGCCCATCCCAGCCGCCGAAGCTCAAGATTTCGCGCCTCTCCTGGTCGCCGCCCAATGGCTCAACCTGCAACTGTTCCAGGATCCGGAACTCAAAGTGTTAACCGGCGCGGCCTTTGCTGGTGCGGATTTGACCATTCCGGAAGGCAACTTCTTCTACGTTTCTGCATCCCTGCGCCCCAGCGCTTCGTTCAAGGAGGTGCAGCAAAAAATGGAGGGCCATCTTCAACTCCCGAATTCAGCAGATCAGGACTTGGCCATGTTGGGCCGGCAACTGGCGGAATCCTTGACGACAATGCCCGATTTCACTTCCCTGAAAGCGCAGCTGCCAGCGACTATAAATCCGGCCATGTTCGAGGCAAATCTTGGGCTGCAATGGGGCATGAATGAATATCGCTATGGGCCGAATAGAAGCGCTTTGGCCAAAAGAATTTCCGAACTGACAGCTCAGGATGTTCAGCATGCCTTAAGCAGTTACTTGCTGGATTCAAAGGCTTCCATCATCACGCTAACACCTTTAACGCCTTAAAAACGGGGCAAACCACAACTTTTCACTTACTGGTCTTTTCATGCTGAGATGCTTTGCTCACTTTCCTGGCTTCGCCTCGCGGGCGAAGACTTCGGGCCAGTCGATTGACGGCGCAAGCAGGTCGTCTTCCATGTGAGTGCCAACTGCGGGGACCGGGCACCAGAGCCTCCATTTTCGACCAAACAGCAATTGGAACGGGTTGTAACGCCAACCCATAGCAATGTAACCGCCGTAGTTGAGTTTGCTGCGGCAGCAACGCAAGAACGCAATCGGATTCAGCGCGGTCTGTTTGGTCAAAGTCATCCAGAGCGACACATCCAGGTTTGTGCGCTCGTAGGTGCGAAAAACTGGTGCGGTTTTGCGCAAAACAAATTGCCGGGTTAAAAAAGTGAGGCAGGTCGAGGCGGCAGTGCGCCAGTGGCGGCGGCCGAACGGGCGGATTTCCTGGCGCACCGAGTGCAACGGGAGATGATACCAGTCGGGATGATCGTGAGGCGTCACGAAGTCAGCGTCGGAATTGCCTCTGATGAATTCCACCATTTCGACCAGACCGTTGGCCCGGTAGAAATAGTCATCTTCTGCAAAATAGACCAGCTCCGCGTGTTGCTGCTCCATTAGAAGATCGATCTGCCGTCCAAAGGTCGGGCGGTTGCCTATTCGCGGCAGAGTTATCAGCTCGAGGTCCGGCTCGGAAAAACGGCCGCGGAACAGCTCCGCGTACTCTGGCGGGCACCCGTCTAATAGCACGAAAATCTTCACCCGCAGATCCCCCAATGCGGCCCGGAATGAGTTCAAACAGACTTGAGACAGCCGAAACTTATCGTTCGGGTACAATGCCGGGCGTTTGGCGATGCCGGGATAAATTCGATAAGCGACTGCGAGATCGTAAGTCATTGCACGAGCCCAAAGGACCGCGAAGATTTCAGTTTGGGGCCTCAGGCGCAACTTTTTTTTGCTTTTTCCCCGGCAATCCTTAATCATGCTCGCGTGATTTTCATGCACAGCATCATTTTGGCATGACCAGCAACGAAATTGCCAATTTTGTCAGGAATGTGGATGGCTGGCTCTTCGATGGCGAGGCCAGGCTTCTGTTTGAACTGGCGCGCCAGGCTAGGCCCGGCGGTGTCATTGTCGAGATTGGATCCTGGATGGGCAAATCCACCATTTGCCTGGCCAAAGGTTCCGAAATGGGGTCCAGGCTTAAGATCTACGCGATCGATCCGCACATCGGTTCCGAGGAGCACCACACGACGGGCAAGGTTTGGACCTTCGACCAATTTCAGGCCAACATTCGCAACGCTGCCGTTCAGGATTCCATCGTTCCGCTGGTCAAAATGTCCACCGATGCCGCTAAGGACTTTAATCACCCGGTGAGTTTGCTGTTCATCGATGGCGCTCATGATTACGATTCAGTGAAGGCTGACTTCGAGGCGTGGTATCCCAAGGTAATCAATGGTGGCACCGTCGCTTTCCATGACACCACCGGTTGGGAGGGCCCGCGGCGCTTAGTCCGCACAGCGTTGTTCAGGAATCCGCAAATTCGGGGAGCTAATTTCTCCTGGTCCATCGCTTATGGGGAGAAGAGCAGCGACGTTCGCCTGGGCTGCAAGTTCGCCAATCGGCTGCGCCTGGCGCTGAAAATGTTCCAGGAAGTCGCGCTCAATACGGCCACGAATCCAGCAATTAAAGCGCTGATTTCGAAACTGCTGGGCCGCTCGGCCCGGCAAACTCCTTAACCTTTCACGCTGCCTCGCAATTGACCTCGAAACGCTAAGGTGGTGAGCGACAGGTACTTTGGCGCTGAACTCAGTTGAAGTTGCCTGTATCGTCAGCTATTCTCTCATTTCATTGATTTGAGATATGACACTTACTGAAAAAATCCTGGCCCGCGCCGCTGGCAAATCCAGCGTCCAGGCTGGGGACAACGTCTGGGTTAAGGCCGATGTCCTGATGACTCATGACGTCTGCGGTCCCGGCACCATCGGCGTCTTCAAACGTGAATTTGGCAAGGACGCCAAAATCTGGGATCGTTCCAAAGTTGTTATCATTCCCGACCACTACATCTTTACCGCCGACTCCAAATCCAATCGCAATGTGGACATCCTTCGCGATTTTGTGAGAGAGCAGGGGATCACCTATTTCTACGACGTCATCGATGACCCAAATGGGCATTGGGTGTTCGACCCTTCCAAAGGTGCGCTCAATCGTCAATATGGCTCTCATTACGCGGGCGTCTGTCACACGGCCCTTCCGCAAAAAGGCCACACCCGCCCCGGCGAAATTCTTTTCGGCACCGATTCCCATACCTGCATGGCCGGCGCTTTCAACGAATTCGCCACTGGTATCGGCAACACTGACGCCGGCTTCGTCATGGGCACCGGCAAATTGCTCCTTAAAGTTCCGGAAACGATGCACTTCCGCCTTGAAGGCAAAATGCAGCCGGGCGTCATGGCCAAAGACATCATCCTTCATTGCATCGGCGAAATCGGCTTTGACGGCGCGACTTATCGTGCCATGCAATTCGACGGCCTCGGCGTCGCCAGTCTTACCATGGATGATCGCATGACCATCGCCAATATGGCCATCGAAGCTGGCGGCAAAAATGGCATCTTCGAATTCGACGCCCAGACGCAAGCCTTCGTGGATTACCGTTGCAAACTTAACGGGACGAAAAGCTCCTACCACCCCGTCGAACGCGACAAAAACGAAAAATTCGTTTACGAACTCGTCGTCGATCTCTCGAAACTCGAACCGACCGTCGCCTGCCATCCCGATCCCGGCCAGCGCAAGCTCGCAAAAGAACTCAGCACCGTCAAACTCGACCGCGCCTACATCGGCTCCTGTACCGGCGGCAAAACCAGCGACTTCCTCGAATTCGCCCGCGTCCTCCGCGGTAAACGTGTTGCCATTGATACCTTTGGTGTTCCGGCGACGCCCGAAATCGTTCAAGACCTTCAAACCGCGAGTTGGGACGGCAAGACCGTTTGGCAGATCCTCGTCGATGCCGGCGTTCAAATGACGGAGAACGCCGGTTGCGCCGCATGTCTTGGCGGCCCGGTGGACACCTTTGGCCGCATGAACTCTCCTATGAAATGCATTAGTGCCACCAACCGCAATTTTCCGGGCCGCATGGGCCACAAGGAATCGCAGGTTTTCCTTGCCTCGCCGGCTACCGTCGCCGCCAGCGCCCTCACCGGCAAAATTACCGACCCACGCGAATATTTGCCGAACTAAGTGAATCGCGAAGTTCTGGACCGTTATTGTGAGCGTGGCATCCTCGCTCTGCTCCTCGCCATCCTCGTATTCGGGCCGCTTGCCTATGGGGCAGTGGACACTATCCCCTTCCTGATCATACAGGGTCTGACGTGCGCAGTCCTCATCCTCTGGGTCGCGCGTCTCTGGCTCAAGCCGCGGCCTCAATTTCTCTGGCCACCAATCTGCTGGGCCGTCCTGGCTTTTATTCTCTACGCGATCATTCGTTACTTCACGGCGGACATCGAATATGTCGCCCGCCAGGAGCTCATTCGCGTACTCGTTTATGCATTTCTCTTTTTCGCAATTCTAAATAACGTCCATCGTCAGGAATTTGCTCAAATCACAATCCTCACTCTGGTCTTTCTTGCGATGGCCATTTCCGGTTACGCCATCTACCAATATCTCGCCAACTCGGATCGAGTTTGGTTCGCCTTCAAACCTTATCCCCACCGCGGCTCGGGCACTTACATTTGTCCGAACCACCTGGGCGGCTTTCTTGAGATGCTTGTGCCGCTCGGGCTCGCCTACGCTCTCGCCAGTCGTCTTAACCACGTCGGCAAAATATTCGTTGGCTATGCCTCCCTGGTTATTCTCGCCGGTATCGCTGTCACTGTCTCGCGCGGAGCATGGCTTTCCACCATAATCGCCCTTCTGCTTTTCTTCGTCATCCTGAGCTTCCAGCGGGCGCACCGATTGGCTGCATTCCTGGCGCTTTTCTTCATTATTGGTGGCGCTGCGTTCCTCATTCCCAAGAGCGAATTCTTTCATAAACGCGCCCGGCAATTGGTGAATTCCCAGACCGGCCAAATTGATGACGATAAGCGCTTTGATCTCTGGGGTTCCGCCATTCGTATGTGGCACGAAAATCCCTGGTGGGGCGTCGGTCCGGCCCATTATGATCGCCGGTTTCGCAATTTCCGGCCCGATACCGTTCAACAACAACCAGAGCGAGCTCACAACGACATCCTCAACACTTTCGCGGATTGGGGTGTCGCCGGCGCTGTGCTTGTCACTTCTGCGCTCGTCCTGCTCGCGTTGGGTGTCGCAAAAACCTGGTCGGCTGTTCGCGTCACCCAACGCGACATCGGCGAAAAAAAACGCAGCAACAAATTTGCCTTCGTCCTTGGCGCTTCCATCGGGCTCGTTGCCATCCTTGTCCATTCGTTTGTTGATTTCAACATGCACATTCCGGCCAACGCCATCGTTGCAATCACCCTCATGGCGCTCCTCAGCAGCCATGTTCGCTTTGCGACTGAACAATATTGGATCACGGCCGGCGCCTGGATGAAATCGATCGCTTCTCTTCTTCTGCTTGCTGGCATCGCTTATTTAGGCCAACAGGATTCGCGATTGGGTTCCGAATACGCTTGGCTCGATCGCGCAGAGCAGGCTTCCCCTTATTCGCCTGAACAAATCGCGTTCCTGGCCAAAGCTTTCGCCATGGAGCCGAAAAATCCTGACACCGCTTACCGAATTGGCGAGGCCTATCGCATTCAAAGCAAAGAGGGCGGTGTGCGTTACGAGGGCAAGGATATGGAAGGATTGACTTACCGCGACCTCGCCACGCGCGCCATGGAATGGTTTGCTCGCAGCACCAGGCTCGATCCGTGGAATGCTTACAATTTCGAAAACTACGGCTGGTGCCTCGATTGGCTTGGGAGACAAGCCGAATCGGTTCCTTACTTTGACAAGGCCGATCAACTCGATCCGAACGGCTATTATACCCTCGCGATGATTGGGATGCATTACTTCGAGACTGGCAATCTCGCTGCTTCCAAACCGTGGTTTGAGCGTTCCATTCGCCTTCAGTGGGCCGACAATCCAATCAGCAGGACTTATCTTCAACTCGCCAACCAACGACTGATGGAAGCCGCCACCAACGATTTCGCCGCCCGACTCAATTCTATCCCGCAGTGATCCCATTTTCGTCCGTCCTGCGTTTTGCCCTCCGCCGCGTCGAAGTTTTTGCCTTTCCCCGTCTTTTGTCTTCCATTCATGCTCCCTTTTCACTCTTTTGCGACAAGGCCGCCTTGCCTTCGAAAATGCGCTATTTTTTGGCCCAAATCCTGCGGCATTTTCAAAAAAGCCCGTTTTTGTTGGCGCAACTCACTTTTCTTAAATTTGCAAAATACCCGTTGACAATTACTTGTGCGTCCGTAAAATTCCCTCAGATTAATGCAATCCAATCGGTAGAACGAATATTATGAAAAGATTTACGACGGGATTGGTCGCCTGTGCCCTCGCGCTGGCAATGGTTTCTTCCGCTTCGGCCCAGAGTGCCGTCCAAGGCAAAGCCCGAGTCGTCAGAATTGGTGGCCATGCTCGGTTCACTACCGGCAACAACGTTTACCAGCCTCTTCATGTCGGCGATGTAATCAAACCCGGCACTGTCATCCAAACGGAGAACAGGGAAGGCGCTTTTGTTGACCTCGTCCTCGGTGACGGCGGCGGTTCGTTAGGAATGGCTGCTGCCAGCGATTCGGCCGCCCCTCCCACGATTTCACCCATTGCTTATCGCCCCAATGCTGAGCAGAACGTTGTTCGCATTTGGCAGAATTCCGCTCTTGGCATCGACAAGCTTACCTCTACTGACACCGGCGCTGATGTCGTGACTGAAACGCAACTTGATCTTCGCATCGGCCGCGTTCTCGGCACCGTCAAGAAGATGAACTCCGCGTCCAAGTACGAAATCAAGCTGCCCAATGGGGTTGCTGGTATCCGTGGAACCTTCTATGACATCACCGCTGATGGTGTCGTCCGCGTTTCGTCTGGGTCAGTCGTTCTCGCCTACATGGCTGCGGATGGCAGCGTCACCACCAAAGTTGTCGTTGCTGGCCAACAGTTCGATGCTCGCACCGGCGAAGTCACACCGATTCCTGAAGATGTCCTGAAGCTTATGGACGCGGTTGAACACATGTTGCTGGCTTTGGGTATTCCGGGCAGAGAACGAACAGAATTTGTGCGAGATCACACCATCTTTCACGTTTCTCCTTTCCGTGGTCATCATGGCCACCATGGTCATGGACCTCCCGGCGGTGGAGTGCCTGACCCTGACGAGGCTGGGACCGGTGGCGACGCTCAGTGATCCCTGGGCTCGCGATTATTGATCGCGTTTCCTCGATTTCGAAGCCAGAGCATTAGTTGCTCTGGCTTTTTATTTTACGCTTTATCATCTCTGACAAAAGCGAGGAAAATCCGGGCAGGGTCCGGTGCACCGCGTCGCGCGAGACATTATCCGCGGATTGCCCCCGCTGCGATCTTACCCGAATGATCTTGGCAGATTTATCCATTCCGTTTTAACGTTTTAACGCTAGGTCGCGCTGGAGCCTTTTAGGCAAAAGCGGGTCAACGTTGCAACGCCCATCGTGAAGTCTAAACCATTCAAACTTGTCCCCGGTTTGATTGCCCTGGGTGTCATCCTCCTGGTTTGCCTGCTCCGCCTGCTGCGACTCGAGTTCTTCGAACGCCTCGAATGCATCTCGTACGACATTCGTGCACGGCAGGCGCTTAAATTCTTGCCTGCTGTCGCAACCAACCTCGGCTTTGTTTACATCAACGAAGACAGCGTCCGTGCCGTTTGGAACGGGTCCGTCGGGTTTCATTTCGGCCTCTATTGGCCGCGCCAGGTTTATGGCCGCGTTGTCGACGAACTCTCTCAGCAAGGCGCAAAAGCCATTGCATTCGACGTTCTATTTGGCGAACTCCGCCCCGATCACGCCACCGCAATCGTGTCAGATACAAATCTTCTCGACTCCGACGCCCTCTTCGCGGGCCAAATGCGCCTGGCGAGCAACGTCATCATCGCCCTTACCAAAGAAATCGTTCCTCCTCAGCTCTTTCTTACGAACGCCATGGCGGTTGGTGACATCACGACTGAAAAAGATCCCGACGGCATTCTTCGCCGCGTCCAAATTTTCCGCCTCTACACCAATTGGCACAATGCCTTCCAACAGCTCGAAGCCAATCCGGAATATGGTGTCGATTTGACGAATGTCCTCGTCCAACCCACCCAGATCGTTTTGCACCGCCGGGCCGCAGACGACATAAAGATCCCGTTGGATCGGGATGGCAACTTCGATCTCGCGGATTTCGGCGGAGGCCCCAGCCGCAAGGCCAGGCCATTCACGGTGCGCCGTGCCTGGCACATGGGCGCGATCCTCGCCGCCCGCGAACTCAACCTCGATCTCGAGAAAGCTGATTTTGATCTTCCAAACCAACGCATTACCTTGCGCGCTTCTGGAGGGCTTCAGCGAATTATTCCAGTGGACAAAAACGGTTATCTTTACGTTGACTGGTGCCTCCCTCCAAACCATCCCGCACTCACGCAAGAGCCCATTCAAGATCTTTTGCTTCAGGATAAAATGCGCCTCGAAGGCCACACCGAAGGCCTCACCAACCGTTGGCGCGGCAAACTGGCCGTCGTTGGCTCCAGCGCCCAAATCGGCAACAATCTCACTGATCGCGGCGCAACTCCTCTCTCACGCGACACTCTTCTCGTCAGCAAACATTGGAACGTCGCCAACTCCATCATCACTGGCCGCTTTGTCCGTCGCTCTCCGCTCATCGCGGACCTGGCACTTATCATCCTGCTCGGTGTAGTCGCGGCCGTGTTGACTTGGGAACTCCCGATTCCTAAGGGCACGGCTTTAGTTGTTGGAGTCGGCTTGGCGTACATCTTCGCTGCCTGCGTGCTCTATATCCAAACACGCATCTGGATTCCCATGGTCCTCCCCGTCTTCTTCGCCCTATTGATCACTTATATCGGTATCGTTGCCTGGCGCGTTATCTTCGAACAAGAAGAACGACGGCGCAACATCGCCGCTTTCGGGACTGTCGTTTCAAAAAAGATTCTGGATGTGATTCTGGCAAGTAATCTCTCGCTCGGCGGCACCCGTCGCGAAATCACTGTCCTCTTTGCCGACGTTCGTGGCTTCACCGAATTCACTGATACCAGCCAGGAGCGCGTCGAGAATTACATAAAGCAAAATAATCTCACCGAAGCGGCTGCCGAATCCTACATTGACGAGCAGGCCCGCGAAACCCTCGATACCGTCAATAAATATCTGGGCCTCGTGGCCGACACGATCATCGAGCGCGATGCCGTGCTCGACAAATTCATCGGCGATTGCGTGATGGCCTTTTGGGGCGCGCCCACTGCGTATCCCCGCCATGCCGTCGCTTGCGTTCACGCCGCGATCGTCGCACAACGGGCGATAAACGAATTCAACCAGCAACGCGCCCTCGAAAACAAAAGCCGTGAAGTTGAAAATCAAGCCCGCCTCTCCGCCGGCCTTCCTCCAAAACTGATGCTCCCTCTTCTTCTCTTGGGCAGCGGCATCAACACCGGCATGGCCACCGCCGGCTTCATGGGCTCGGCCGCCAAGACGAGGAACTACACTGTCTTCGGTCGTGAAGTGAATCTCGCCAGCCGCCTCGAAGGCCTTTCAGGCCGTGGCCGCATTTTCATCAGCGAAGCTACCTACAAACACCTTCTCCGCGACGACCCCGATTTGGCCGTCAGGTGCATCCTTCAACCGCCGCAAAAAGTCAAAGGCATCGCCGCTACCATTAACGTCTACGAAGTCCCCTGGCGCTTGCCCACCGATCCCCCGGTCACAGCCGACACCACCTCAACCGCTTTGGTCTCTAGAACCTAGTTGCCTCAGGCAGCTTTTTTTGGTTTTGAGAAGCTCGACCCGCGCAAAATGGTCGAAATAGCAAAAACGAAATCTGCGTCTCCAGGATCGAGCCTGGGTCCGCTAACGAGCAACAGAGCGCTTTCTGCGACCAACGCACAGTCTGGGTGGGAAATGGCGTAGGTTCGTCCATCTCAACCCATCCGGTCCGGCCTGCTCTACACCGCTACGCCAGCCGAGCTTGTCGTTCGATCTTTTCGTTCTCGTCATTTTTGCTTGGGCAACTACACTTTAACGATGCGAACGGCGATTTACCCGGGCAGCTTTGACCCTCTTACTAACGGCCACATTGACGTTATCCAGAGAGCTACGAAGTTGTTTGATCGCATCGTGGTTGCTGTCGCCAAAAGCGAAAGCAAAAACCCGCTTTTTACGTTGGAAGAACGCGTCGACATCGTAAGCCGCGCCATCACGCATTTGCCGACCGTAGAAGCCGATTCGTTCGATGGATTGCTGGTGGAGTATGTGGAACGGCGCAAAGCCCACGCAGTCCTCCGTGGCCTTCGGGCTGTTTCCGATTTTGAATTTGAATTTCAACTCGCCCTGATGAATCGTAAACTGAATGAGCGCATCGAGACGATTTTCATGATGCCAAAGGACACATACACCTTCCTGAGTTCGCGAATTGTAAAAGAAATCGCGCGTCTGGGAGGCGACGTCAGCGCATTCGTGCCCGTGCACGTGCGGACGGCCCTGGCTGAGAAGTTACTCCATGCGTAAATCTAATTGGGAATTTTATGCCGTTACTTGTCAATCTGCGCCATTTGGAGGCGCACAACATTCGCCTGCACGGCGAATTACCGGTCGAAGAACTGGACCTGGATGCCCATGACGAGGCCATTCAGGCCAAAGAGCCGTTGCGATATGATTTCGAGGTTCAAATGCTCGAAGAAGGGCTGCTCGCACAAGGCTGCCTGGAATTGACCTTGGATTGCGACTGTGTCCGCTGCCTCAAATCCTTCAAACACACCGTAAAACTGCCACATTGGGCGGCACATTTGCCCCTCCAGGGGGAAGAAAGCGTCCCGGCAGTCAATGATTCCGTGGACTTGACGCCCTATGTTCGTGAAGATATTCTGCTGGAGTTTCCGCAACATCCGTTGTGTGACGCGGAATGTCGGGGCTTGCCAAATTCCATTGGTGGCAAGGCGACGAAACCCCAAAAGGCCGACCAGACCGAAACTGGCTCGACCGCTTGGTCCGAATTGAATAAACTGAAACTTTAAACTTTACGATTTGAAATATGGGTGTTCCGAAGAGAAAACCATCTAAAAGCCGTCAACGCATGCGCCGGGCGTACAATAGCGTTTTGAGTTTGCCGCAACTGAGCACTTGCCCTCAATGTGCTGCTCCTTACATTCCTCACCGCGTTTGTCCGGCCTGCGGTTACTATAAGGGCCGCCAGGTAATCACAGTTACTGCAGGAGCCTGATCCACTCTTGCGCGCGGGCCGTGTGGCATCCGCGTGGCGTGCATCTTTATGCGAATTGCAGTGGATGTCATGGGTGGCGACCACGGTTGCGGAGTCGTCATCGAAGGCGCTAATCGAGCACTTCAGGCCGACAAGAAAATCACCGCGCTTTATCTCGTCGGCAATAAAGCGGAAATCCACGCTGCCTTGCCGCCTCGAGGTTTTCGCGATCATCGCATGCGCGTCGTCCATGCCAGCGAAGTGCTCACCATGGACGACAAACCGGCTGCCGCTGTCCGGAAGAAAAAAGATTCTTCGATTGCTCGCGCCGTTGAACTCGTCAACGAGGGCAAAGCCGATGCGGTAGTATCGCCCGGCAATACGGGCGGCATTTTCGCTGCGGCCACTTTCAAGCTCGGTCGCCTGCCGGGCGTGGATCGCGGCGGCATCGCTGCCGTCATACCCACACCCGACAATGAATTCGTGTTGCTTGATGCCGGGGCGAACATCGAGTGTAAGCCGATCCATTTGGCACATTATGCCATCATGGGCAGTATTTACTCGCGCGAAATCCTCGGCTATGCGAAACCTCGCGTTGGAATTCTCAGCATCGGAACTGAGGAATCGAAGGGAAACGAATTGACGCTTGGCGCTTTCAAGTTGTGTAAGCAACTTGACATTGATTTTGTTGGGAATGTCGAAGGTCACGATTTGTTCAAGAGCAGGGTCGAAGTCGTCGTTTGCGATGGATTCGTTGGCAACATTGTTTTGAAAACTTGCGAGAGCCTGGCTGTAGGTATTTTTACCATGCTGAAGCGTGAGCTGACCACCAGCCCTCATCGGCAGCTGGGAGCATTGCTCGCGCAAAACGCATTTCGCGCCATCAAGCGCAAGATGGACCCCGAGGCCTACGGCGGCGCGTCGCTGCTCGGTTTCAACGGCGCTGTGCTCAAGGCCCACGCGTCCGCCCGCGAGCGCGCGATTTCAAACGCTATCGGCATCACAACTCGAAACCTCCAACACCACGTCAATGAACTTATCATTCACGATATCGCCCGCGCCAACGAGCGCCTCGGTGTCGCGCCCGGCCCGTCGCCTGCGCCAGACGTCGACAATTAAGCAAAATCAGAAAGAATGACCCCTACCGGCAATCCAAAGTTCAAGAACCCGCGCGCAAAATTCAATTTCCAGGGACGCACCTGTTCCATCACGGGCGTTGGTTCGTACGTTCCGACCAGGGTGCTCACGAATGGCGACCTTGAGAAAATGGTCGAGACTTCGGACGAATGGATCACGACACGGACTGGAATCAAAGAGCGACGGATCGCTGCGAAAGACGAATTTACATCCGATCTCGCCACCAAAGCCGCACAGCGCGCAATGCAAGTCGCTGGTGTTTCCGCCGACAAAATTGATCTCATCATTGTGGCTACCATCACGCCCGATATGCCATTTCCTTCCACGGCGTGTCTGGTGCAGCAAAAAATTGGCGCGCACCGCGCCGCGGCATTTGATCTGGAGGCAGCTTGCTCCGGTTTCATTTACGCATTGGAAATTGCTCAACAGTTTATCATGTCGCGCACGTACGATACCGTTCTGGTAATCGGCGCGGAAAAGCTCTCTTCAATCGTGGATTGGACAGACCGGAACACGTGCGTTCTTTTTGGTGATGGAGCCGGCGCTGCCGTACTCCAAAACCGCCCCAATGCTCACGGCCTTCTCACCGCAGTAATGGGCGCTGATGGCCGAAAAGCCGATCTCCTGTTCATGCCTGGCGGCGGCAGTCGCTGCCCTGCAACGACAGAATCAGTTGCCTCGCGGCTGCATTACCTCCGGATGGAAGGGAAGGAAACATTCAAGAACGCCGTGCAGGCAATGCACACGGCTGCGATGGAAGCCATGCGCCGCTGTGAAATCGATATCACTCGCATCAAATGCGTCATTCCACATCAGGCGAATCGACGGATCATCGATGCCGTCGGCGAGCGTCTCGGCGCAAAGCCCGAACAATTATTTATTAATCTTCAGAAGTACGGAAACACTTCTGCGGCATCTGTGGCTATTGCGCTGGACGAGGCGGTGAGTTCCGGGATCGTGCGCCGCGGCGACTTGATTCTGTTGGTAGTCTTCGGCGCAGGATTAACCTGGGGCGCCGCTGTCATCGAGTGGTAATTGGCGCTGGATTATTCGCAATTTTACGGGCTGGGAGTACGTAATAATCCTACGTCGCCGGGTGCCAATCCGTTTGACCTTTGGGTGAATTATGCTATGCTTTCTGCGCTGTATGAGCGCGAGAAAAATTGAAGCTGGTGGGTCTTTAAATCATCACGAGGTAACAGTCGAAGCGCGACAAACCCGTTTATCACTCTCTCCGAACTCCGTTATTCTTCACAAGAACGGCATCGAGTTTAGAAGTGCGACGGGCTTTGCGCCTTGGACAGAAATGTTACTCACCCTTCAATCGCCCGGCGAAGGAGGGAAACTTCATTGCAATGGCGTGGTCATTTCCTGCACCGGAAATAAACACGCCGGCTATCACGTCTCAATGGTCTTTACTGGTCTTTCCAAGCAGGCCCAGGCGCGCCTCAGCCAGATGGCTCTCGCTCACTAGAGTTGATACGTGTCCACGGCGCGACATTTGTTCGTGTCGCCATGTCTTGCAGATCGGCGCTTGTCTCATCGGGGGATCTCTCAACGCTCTCCCCCCTCGAAATAACTTAGCTCTTTGGTTCCCGTCCCGCACATGCTAGCTTCTGCCGCATGGAAATGTTTCATCGCATTTTGAAAACGGCTGTCGAAGGGAGCGCCTCCGATGTGCACCTGAAAATCGGCGGACCCGTTATTTTTCGTATCCATCAGCAGCTTATTGCCATCGAGTGCCCTCAGCCGACCGAGGATTGGATGAAGAAAGTCGTCGAGCAAATAATCCCGGCGCATTTGCGTCAAAAAATCACCGATGAGCGTGAAGCGGACTTTTCCTATTTCGTGCCCGATATTGGACGGTTCCGCACGAATCTTTTCCAGCAGCGCGGCCAATGGTGTCTGGCGATGCGTTACGTCAAAACGCACGTTCCCAGCTTCGAGGAATTGGGATTGCTCGAGCAAATCCGCAGAATAGCTGAATCTCCGCGCGGCATTGTTTTGGTGGCTGGTGCGACCGGCAGCGGCAAATCAACCACCCTTGCCGCAATGATTGAGCATATTAACGCCAGCTCAAAAAAGCACGTTGTCACCATGGAGGACCCTATCGAATATGTCTTCGAGGATAACCAATGCGTGATTGAGCAGCGTGAAGTCGGTCTCGACACACTCTCTTTTCACCACGCTCTAAAACACGTCCTGCGGCAGGATCCGGACGTCATCATGATTGGCGAAATGCGGGACTCTCTTAGCTTCACCGCCGCAATGAGCGCAGCCGATACCGGTCACGTGGTTTTGTCAACGCTTCACACCACCAACGCCTCCCAATCCGTCAACCGCATCCTTGATTTTTTCAAAGCCGAAGAGCGGGAGCAGATCCGACGGCAGCTTGCAGGCACGCTTCAGGCGGTTATTTGCCAACGTATGGCGACGACCGTCACCGGTACGGTCACACCAGCAGTTGAAATTCTGATCAATACTGCCACCGTGAAAAAACTGATTGAGGAAAATCGACTGGATAAATTGCCTGCAGCCATCGAAACCGGCAATGACGATGGCATGATCAATTTCAATCAGGCTCTTTTCCAACTCGTCAAAGCCGGAAAAGTCAGCGAGCAGGAGGCGCTCAGCAAGGCAACCAACCCGCAAGCTCTCGAAATGAATTTCAAAGGCATTTTCCTCGACGAAGGTCGCAGAATTTTATCCTGAGAATCTTCGTCACGAAGCTTTCGGCGCGACGTAAAGCTCGCTACCTTCGAAGTGCTTCACGATCATATCGAGCGTGCGCTCAATAGCGCCCAGATTCTCTCGGACAACTTGCGCAGCATTTCGGCCCAGTTCTTCTCGGCGAACTGGATCTGCCAACAAGCTCACGAAAGCATCCTCCAATTCTTGCTTATCGCGCACCTGGACAGCTCCATCTTTCGCCAGCAAGCAGCGAACGACATCTCTAAAGTTTTGCATGTTGGGTCCAAAAACAGTTGGCTTTCCGAGCGCGGCCGGCTCAATTGGATTCTGCCCGCCTTTTTCTGTGAGACTCTTGCCAACAAAAACGATCGTCGCGGACTCGTAGAAGTAACGCAGCTCTCCGGTGGTATTCACAACCAGGCACTCAATTTCACCGGAGCGGCATTGTGTAACTCCATTAATTTCGCTTCGATAGACGAACTTCAATCCATGCGCGCTCAAATCCCGGCCCACTGCGCGGCTGCGCTCCATGTGGCGCGGCACAATTACCAGAAACAGCTTGGGGAACTTTTTGCGCAACTGGATGAATTGTTCCGCCAAAATAGCTTCTTCACCAGCGTGCGTGCTGCCCGCAACGATCACGGGCGCATCCGCAGACACACCCAGTTGCCGAAGCATTGCAGCGACATCGAGTGATCGTTTCTCGTTTAACTTTGCGGCATCAAATTTCAGGCTGCCCACAATATGAATCGCTTCTGGCCGGCAACCCAGTTCGCGCAGCTTGGCTGCATCCTCCCCATTTTGCGCGCCGACAGCCTTGAAAGACGCAAAAATAGGCCGAAAGATAAATCCAAAACGCTTGTAACCCCGGTAGGATCGCTCCGAAAGTCTTGCATTGACCAGGAATATGGGAATCTTCAACTGGTTGGCGCGCCATAGGAAGTTTGGCCAAATCTCCGCCTCAACCAAAACAATCGCCTCCGGCCGAACCGTGCCCAGCGCTCGCGAAACCCATGCGCGCCGGTCAATCGGGTAATAAATCTTGCTCACGTGGCTCGGCAACTTGCTGTGCAATCCCTCCATCGCAGTTGTCGTCGTCGTCGAAACGATGATCTTAAGATTTGGCAGCCGCGGTTCCATCGCCTGGATTAGCTGCGTGGACACATTCACCTCACCGACACTCACCGCATGCATCCACAGTCGATGGCGATTAGTGATTGCCTGTTTGAATTTTGCATCGTACTTGCCGAATCGCTGCGTAAAACCTTTTTTCCATGGAAACTCTGTTTGTCGTGAACCCCTCCGCCACATCCGCGCAAAGTAATAGGGCGACGAGATTATGAAGAAGACCGCAAAAAGGACGTTATAAAGCCCGCGAACGACTCGATTCATTGGCCGTAATTTGGGCTCATTTTTGGAAATTCCGATTGGCGGAGAGAGGGGGATTCGAACCCCCGGTGGGGTTTAAGCCCACTCACGCTTTCCAGGCGTGCGCTTTAAACCACTCAGCCATCTCTCCAACCAATAATCCCACTGTGCCGAAACTTTACACCATACTCAAACTTTTTCGACCGGCAAACGCTCGCTTCGCGCTCTAATCGTGTCGCTTTGTCAGGCTGGCGCAGGTATAACTCCCCTGATGAAACAGTATTTTGGCCTGCTGGTTTGCCTCTTATGTATTCTCCGGGCAACGGCTCTTTGTGCCGAATCTTTTGACGTAGTTATCCGCCATGGCCGAGTGGTGGACGGTTCCGGAAACCCGGCCTTTTTCGCCGATCTAGCCGTGAAAGACGGTCGCATCGCCGAAATCGGCCGCATTAGCGGCAGCGCCAAAACCGAAGTGGATGCCAAAGGTCTCGTCGTTGCGCCCGGTTTTATTGATGTTCACACGCACGCCGACGAAATCGCCGAAATGCCGCTCGCGGAAAATTTTGTTCGCATGGGTGTCACAACCGTCGTTGTCGGCAACTGCGGCGGCTCCGCGCTCGATGTCGCAAAGCTCTTTCGCGAAATGGAAGCGACCAACGTCGCCATCAATGTCGCGACGCTTGTCGGCCATAACACCGTCCGACAAAAAGCGATGGGCGGTTCGTTCGATCGCCCGCCCACACCCGCAGAACTTTCGACCATGAAATCGCTCGTCGAGCAGGCCATGAAAGACGGCGCGGTCGGTCTCTCAACCGGCCTCATCTATCTTCCCGGCGTCTTCTCGAAAACCGACGAAATTATTGAACTCGCCAAAGTCGCATCCGCTTATGATGGCATCTACACCAGCCACATGCGTTACGAAGACACGCAAATTTACAAGGCGCTTGACGAGGTGTTCCGCATTGCGCGCGAGGCGCACATTCGCGCCGAAGTTTCACATATAAAACTTTCCGGTCCGAGTTCCTGGGGTCAGGCCGACAAAGTGCTGGCCTGCATCGAAAAAGCTCGCGCGGAAGGATTGGACGTTACGCAGGACCAATACGCCTACACCGCCTCCAGCACTGGCATCAGCCAATTGATTCCCGAGAGCGCTTTCGATGGAGGGCGGCCCAAGTTCCTCGAACGTATCGCTGACCCCAAAGAAAAAGCCGGGATCGTCGCCGAAATGGAAAAAGGGCTGAGTCAAAAAGGCAGAAAGGACTTCTCCTACGCTGTCATTGCATTCTATCGGCATGACAAATCATTGAACGGTCTGAACATCGCAGAAGCAGCTAAAGCCAAACGAGGCTCCGATTCCGTCGCCGATCAAATCGAAATGATCCTCGAAATTCAAAAAAACGGCGGCGCACAGGGAGTTTTCCACGGCATGAGCGAAGAGGATTTGCAGAAATTCATGCGCCACCCAAACACAATGATTGCCTGTGACAGCGGACTACGAAAAATGGGCGAGGGCGTGCCACATCCTCGCGGTTACGGCAATAACGCGCGCGTCCTTGGCCGCTATGTTCGCGAGTTAAACATTTTGAAACTCGAGGACGCCATTCGCAAAATGACCAGCCTGCCTGCGAACACGTTTCACTTCAAAGGACGCGGCGAGCTTCACGAAGGAAACTGGGCGGATATCGTAGTTTTCGATCCAGCGAAAGTCAGCGATCTGGCCACCTTCAACGATCCACATCATTATGCCGTAGGCATTCCGTACGTCTTTGTAAACGGCGTGGCCGTGATTAGAAACGGCGAACACACTGGGGCCAAAGCCGGCCAGGCGCTGCGCCATGCGTGTGATTCCAAATTGGTCTCGGAATAGCGCTCAATCGTGGATTCGTCGCCCGACAATGCCGATGCCAAGCTCATCTCTCCGCTGCGACTCCGATTGGTCACGTTGCTCTTCCCGCCTCTCGGCCTGGCCTTGCTCTGGCGAACGCCGGCACGGTTATGGCGCAAGCTGCTCGGCACGGTTGGCATAATTCTCTTCACGCTTCTTTACTGTGCTCTCATCGTTTTCATTCTCGTTCAAATTGGGACGTTGAAAATTGAATGGCGCGGCGGATACGCGCCTGCACTGACCTGGCGAAAGAGCTTGCCCGACTATGATGCCTTGGAAAGCCATCGCGGCGCGCAAGCAAAGCGAGCTGGAAATGTTGCCATTGCATCGACCGTCCCATGGCCAGGATTTCGTGGGCCCAACCGCAATAGCCTCTATGATGAGAAACCGATTCTGACCAACTGGCCGGCTGCAGGTTTGCATCTGCTTTGGCGTCAGCCGATTGGCGGCGGCTATTCTTCCTTCGCAATCGCAAAAGGTTTGGCTTTCACAATTGAACAGCGCCGCGACTCCGAGGTTGCCGTCGCTTACGACTTCAACACCGGACGCGAAGCCTGGACCTGTATCTGGCCGGACAGATTTCAGGAATATTTCAGCGAAGAAGGTCCGCGGTCTACACCGACTTATAGCGACGGAAAGGTGTACGTCCTCGGTGCAATGGGCGAGTTGCGATGCCTCGATGCCGAAACGGAAAACGTTATTTGGTCTCGGAATATTCTCGTCGAATATCACGGGAGCGTTCCCACCTACGGAATAGCGTCTTCGCCGCTCGTCCTCGGCGAGAAGCTTATCGTTCAGAGCAGCGCGGGAAATGGAAAATCCGTTCTCTGTTATGACAAGCGCGACGGCAAAATGCTTTGGAGCGTTCTGAACGACGTTATGGGTTACGCCTCGCCTGCGCTCGTGAACCTCGCCGGACAGGAACAGATCATTGTCTGCTGCGAAACGCGCACGGTCGGCCTCAGCCTCGACGAAGGCAAACTCTTGTGGGAAATCCCGTGGCGCGTTCTTCACAACCAACTTCCAATTGCGCAGCCGGTCATGCTGGCCACAAACCGATTTCTGCTTTCGGCGGGTTATTTTACCGGCTGCGCGACGGTTGAAATAACCAGGACAGCCTCAGGCTTCAGTGCGCGGACCGTGTGGCAGAACAAAAATTTGAAGAACAAATTCACAAGCTCTGTTTTCTGGCAAGGCTATATCTATGGGCTCGACGAAGACATTTTGACCTGCCTCGATGCGGCAACCGGCGAACGCAAATGGAAAGACGGACGCTACGGCTACGGACAGCTCCTGCTCGCCAGCGGGCATCTGATTATATTGAGCGGGGAAGGGGAACTCGCGCTCGTCAAAGCGGCTCCCGAGCGTTACGAGGAATTGGCGCGATTTCAAGCTATCAAAGGCAAGACCTGGAATCATCCAGCTATCGCGGATGGCAAAATCCTCGTTCGCAACGCGCAGGAGATGGCGTGTTTCCAAATTTCTCCATAAGCCCCGTAGCCGCCGACGTAAGGAGGCGGACGCAATTTCATTCATGGTTCCCACGCATGCGCGAAGCCACAAGACTCATAAATCCAGTCCCTTCCCAAAATAAAACGTCGCTATGTGCTTCGCCAACGTCGTGGCGATTTGTTCGTCCGTATTGCTCAATAGAATCACCGCGAGCTTGTCATCAGGGAAACGCTGGATGCTCGCCGAGAAACCAGACGTTGCGCCGCCATGGCCGATGTTCTTATGCCCGTCAACTGTATCGATGAACCAGCCGAATCCATACTTCGTCAGTTTTCCGTCGTTGAGCTTCGCCGGAGTCCACATCTCTTCTTTGCTGGAGCCATTGAGAATGGCGTCGCCATCCAGCGCCGCGTTCCACTTTGTTAGATCGCCGATATTCGAAACGATCGCGCCGGCCGCGAAAACATCGGTCAGATCATAATCACGATTGATCCAGATGTGATTGGTTTGCTCGTAACCAGCGGCGCGATTGGGAATGACGTCCCCGGGATTACGGTTTCTTGTTGTCGTCATTTCGAGTGGACGAAAGATTCGCTCGCTCATGAAATCCCAGTAAGTCTTGTGGCTGACATTTCCGATGATGTAGCCAAGTAGATTGAAACCGGTGTTGCAATATTTCCACGATTCGCCCGGCTCAAATTCAAGCGGATGGGCGGCAATCGCGCGAATGAATTGTTCTTGCGTAAGATGGCGCGCGAATTCGATGCCAGCCAGGCCGGTATAACTCTTGAGACCTGATGTATGCGAGAGGAGATGGCGGACAGTGATATTGCTCCAGGTGACAGGAGCGCTTTTCAGGTGCCGAGAAATGGGATCATCCACGGACAGTTTACCCTCCTGCGCGAGCAACAGGATGGCCGCTGCTGTGAACTGTTTCGTAATCGAGCCGATCTCGAACACCGTTTCGGCTTTTACGGGGACATTGAGTTCGAGATTGGCGAGGCCATAGGTTCCGGTTTTTCGGTCTTTGCCATTCTGGATGATCTTCAGCGCGATGCCCGGAATCCGTTGCTGCTCCATTTGGGTTTTGAGATAATCGTCCACCTGATCGGCGAGCGCACCGGAAGTGAAGAGGAGCGAAGAGATGAGGCAGGGGATCGATCTTTGCGTCATGAGCGGATCATAGAGATAACGGGGAGAGTCGCTACTGTGAAAAAAGAGTACCGCGGCTCGGTCAGGGATGGGCTCGAATCGCCATTAATGATTTCGCCTCATTGCATCTCCTGATTCCACAATTTAACGTTTTCCATTTTCGGGTTTCACTTCCCTTGATTTTCCGCCGCCGAGGACGAAGGTATTATATGAATAGGATACCCGTTGCGCTCTTTAATGATCGTGCCAAGGCCGAGCCGATTCAGCGTCGCCTGTCTCAGGCAGGAATAACCGCCGAAATCCATGACGAACTCCGGCTCGAAAAACTCTGGTTCGTCGCCAAACTGGACTGCGGTGTGCGCCTCGAAGTCCCCGCCGGCCAATTCGAGCGCGCCGAGCAAATGCTCATTGACTGGGACACGAACGAAGGCGCCCTTTGCGACGCCATTCACTGTCCCGAATGCGGCTCACTGCGCGTTGCTTACCCACAATTCACCCGCAAATCACTCCTGACAAACCTCGCTATGGGGGTCGTCGCTAACGTTGGCCTAATGGATAAAGAATACTATTGCGAAGACTGCCATTTCACCTGGCCCAAAGAAGGAACCAGGCCGCGGCCTCACCGCCCGAACATGGCGCCCTATTATTTTATCGAAGGCGTCGAACAAGCCGGCCTGCACCACCGCGAACAACCGGAGTCAGCTCATCACCGTCACCCCGCTTAGGTTCTGGTATTGATTCGTGCGGGGCCCATGTGGGAAAAATCCAGCGTGAGGGTGGCGCCTTTGCCCCTGTTATCTCCGGCTCAGTTCTCCAGCGCCCACGGAGCAGCTTACTTCGATTCGAGGTGAAGATTCAGATCCATCTTCATGTCCGTCGACTGCTTCTGCCCGCCTGCACTGATGCTCGTAAACATTTCCTGATGGAGGGAAACGCTCGCTTCCGGAGGCAGGAGTTGCCCAAGGTCGAACGTAACCTCACCTGTGCCATTACCGGTCATTTTCGTTAGATCGACCTTGGTGCCGGGCATCATTGGGCTTTGTATTTTTTGATTTGAAGCACTTTGCGTGATGCTGGTTTTGCCGGTGGCGCGATCTCCGTCAACGGAGGCGAGTTCGAAGGTGATGGTTTGATTGAGAGTCATGCCCTGGGATTTTACCGGTATCTTTATTTCCCACTTTGCGCCTGGGCCTACCGGCTCTTCGGGCAACGGCGTCGAGACGTGCGCCATGGTTTCTTTCATTTGCTCGACGAACTGGCTCACTTGTGGATCCGCTCCGGGGGGTGCTTTGATGTCGGTGCCTTTGTTGATGCCACGACTTGACAGGATGCCTTTTCCACCGACGCCTTTCATTCCAGCGACAGCATTCTTCATCGCGTCGGCGACTTGCGCAATCACATCCGGATCCTCGCCAATGCTGCCATCGCTGGTCACGATATCGTAGGTGATGTCGCCGTTGGTGGCGACATCCTGGACCGAGGAGTCCATGACTAATTTCATCAGTGGCAACTTAATAGGTTGTTCCGCCGCGTCGCCAACTTTTATGGCCATGGCCATCTTCATCGATAGAACCATCGATTGTTTGTCGCCGGGTTTCGGGTGAAAGCGCAATACCTTGCGCGGTTCAGCGCCGGGCTCGAGCAGTTTTACCTGGGTCAAACCGGTCGAGGGCCATTTGGTTCCCGAAGGCGACACGTTCGTTGTCCCGGTATTCGTTCCGGTATTGGATTCTTGCGGAGATAAAACGGCGATCTGTGTCGAGACGTAATTGAGGCGATAGGCGGCTACTTTGGCGTCTCGCTCCGGATAGCTGCGTTGAAACTTGGCCAAAGCGGTTTGTGCCTCGCGATACTTGGCGAGCGCAGCGTCAACCTGGCCATTCTTCTTCATCAAGTCGCCCTGCTGAATGACATCGAAAATTTGAATGTACTGACTGTCCGGGTCCTCCCCGCGAGCCGAACAAATGAGGAGAGGCGGGAGAATCGCAAGCAAAGAAAGGAGAGCGGAGTGAGCCCGGAATCGCTTTTTGGGAAATGCGGCGGCACAGAATTGGTTCATCGCCGTGAGCCTAAATTGTTGATGCAGAACGTCAATTGAAAAGACGTCTGCGGGTGCGACTAAATGTGTCGGGCGACAACGGACCGCGGCTGGGTCGGAGACCAGCCGCAGAAAGCTGCTCCGCATCGACCGCGAATGGAAGTTTTAGCGTGCCGGCCTGCGTTGGGCCTGCGGCGGCTGGTCTTTGACAGCGCCGCGATCCGTTTCACCCAATCGCGCGCCTTCCCGGTGTTTCGCTAAGGATTCGGGCGCACCACATAGCTCGGATTTTCGCCTTGACCACTTGTGCTTCAATCGCATAGTGAGACAAATAAGGTGAGCCATGGCGCCGTTCCACATGAAACTATTCGTTGGCCTTAGCCTGTTGGCAATGTGCGGTGCTACGCCCGCTGTCGCCCAAACCACCAACGCCGCGGCAGATACCAATGCGGTCAAAGCCGAAATGGAGGGGGCCATTCATCAGGTCGAGAAGATCGTGAATCAGATGGTGCCCGCTTACCACCGCGCGCAGGGAATGGATGTAGGCAAGTTCAGCCCGGGTTGGTTTCATGAAGGTGCAACTAAGCCCGATTTCAACCATGTCGATGTGCGCACGACTCGCGAAACTGCGGAGTACGAGAAGTCCGAGTATTGCACGTCGGATTTGAATCCCGGGCTGGTATGGAGGGGCCGCGATATAGAGTTTAATTCGATGACCAAGTACTTTTACACCAACCGCACTTTTCCAAAGAAGAAGCTGACCGAAGCCGAGATGGTCGAAATCAATCGACTGTATCGGATCATAGGCCAATGTGAGAAACAGTTGAATCCCGCTCCTAAGCCAGAAGCGAATTCCGATTCGGGTTCTGATTCGGAAGCCCTGCCCGAAAAGAGAAGGAAATTGCTAAATCCCTACATTGGCGGCCCGGTGATAGTCGTGTTGGGACTTCTGTTGATAGCGATTTACAGGCGAAGGGGTTGAGTCTCAAAATGTTCAACAGCCTTCAGTCCCCGTTTGCCAAACGTGAAATCTATTTTCACGAGGATGATTATTGCCAGCAGGAGCTTCTGCCACACGACGCTTTGGCTTTTGCCGAAGCTGAAGTCAGAAAGATCGGTGAGTTTGCCGATGCACATCGCGCTGCCGGTGGGATTGGTTGGACAGATGTTTATGTTCGCCAGAAACCGCCTGTAGGTTTTCGCGCTCTCGGCATGAAGAAGGAGGATATCGATGCCGTCATCTCGCCGCATTTGCCGCCGTTCGATTTGCTTTACACCGGCTATGATTCGTATCGCGAGCGATGCAGGAAAGCTGCCGCGTGGGGAACATCTCAGCAGAACGCACTTTTCGCGGATTGGGATAACGATGGGGTTATTACGAATGTCTGGACTCAGTTCTTCGAATCGAATGAAAAGTCTCTTTTGGCAACGAGCAAGGCAGTCGCGGCCTTAGGAATGCTGCACTCGCTCATCTACGTTGATTGGGCCTGGGGTTATACCTGCGAACTGATCAACGAGGATGCGTTTGCGTCGCGTTTGCGGGCCAAATTGGAGGATCTCAGTCAGAGCACACGGAGAATTAAGGAGGACTCTTAGAGAAACCATGTCCCAACGCATTCAATCTGACGAGCAACTGGTCGAGAAAGCGCGAGGACTTCTTGCAGAAAGGAAAAACTTGCGCTGGTATAGATTGGCTTGCGGTGTTGCGCTTCTGGGTGTGTGCATTTCTGTGATACTCGAAGTGGTGCAGAAATTCGAAAAACAGGATTCAATTCAATTGAGCACGGGATTTTTTACCGGGATAGGGTTAGCGTTCCTTTGCACAACCCTCGGACTCGTTGGCGCAATCTTATTGGCGCAATCGAAAAGTGGCTTTCGTCGGGCCATGCGCTCGCGAGAATTGCTGGTCAGTTATCACGATCGATTGCGCGAATTGCGCGAATTGCCCGATGGTTCGAAAGCTGAAAAAGCTACAGGTCCCGGTGCAGGCCAGGCGAGCCAGGGCCCGTCCTCGGCAGCGTAGTTGCTCGTTGCCAAAAAATGAATCACCTGCACTCGTTTCGCTCTTCTTTCGCACGATTGGTGACCGGTATTGCCGGTATGGCGTCCGATTCCACCGAAGGCGCGCGTTTCATCGAGGTGTTCTCTTCTGTTCCGAGAGAGCAATTCATCGGACCCGGACCGTGGCGCATCGTTACGCAGAATGGATATGTTTCCGTCCCCTCCGACGAGCCGGCATTTTTGTATCAGGATTTTGCGGTCGCTCTCTTGCCCGACAAACATATCAATAACGGACAACCCTCTCTTCATGTGCGCTGTCTCGCTGCCTTGCAGATCAAACCGGGCGAGAAAGTCATCCATGTCGGAGCCGGAACCGGTTACTATACCGCTATGCTTGCCAGACTCGTAGGGCAGGGCGGCTCAGTGGTCGCGTACGAATTGGATGACGGCCTTGCGGCCAAAGCTGCGTCGAACATTAAGGATTATCCCAATGTCTCAATTCAAAATCGTTCCGGCGTTGATGGTCCATTGGCGGAATGCGACGTGATTTACGTGAATGCTGGCGCTACAACTCCGATGGCCCCATGGCTTGATGCCTTGCTTCCCGGAGGTCGGTTGCTGTTTCCGTTGACGACAGCCCACGGATTTGGCGCCATGCTGTTGGTGGCGAGGGCAGCGCAAAACGGATTTGCCGCAAAGTTTGTAATTCAGGCAGCTTTCATTCATTGCAGCGGCGCGCGTGACGAGGCGACCGGCAAGAAACTCGCTGAAGCTTTCCAAACCGGCGGGATTGGAAATTTTCAACGACAAGGCGGAATGTGGGACGTTAAATCCCTGCGCCGCAATACGCAACCAGACGGTACGTGCTGGTTTGCTGGGAATGATTGGTGGTTATCAACGGTCGCCCTCCCATGAGTCAAGATGAATGATGAGGATTTGGCCACATGACTGAAATCGTACTGCTTGGCGGGAAAGTGAGAAAACAGGCGTTGGCGGTTGTCCAGCCATCCTCCAATCCGCAATCACCAACACTGAAACGGCTGATGCTCCCGCAAGGTGAGTTGGCACAGTTTTACGACGGTGAGGAAGGCATCCGCTACATCGCGCAAATCGAACTTCAAGCCGGCAGCCTGCGCGGAAATCACTATCATAGAATTAAGCAGGAATGGATCTACATCATGAGCGGAGAAGTAACGATCATTGTCCAGGACTTGGAATCCGGGACACGGGAAACCGCGCTTTTGAGGTCCGGCGACCTGGCTTTTATTCAAACTGGCGTTGTGCACACGCTACAGGTCATAAAATCCGGCCAGGCAATTGAATTCTCGACCGCGCGCTTTGATCCCGCGGACATTTACCGCCAAAAGCTGGTTTAATCAGGGGTTCGCTGCTTTGTCACTTATAATCTGAGTTGATTGGCTCATTTTATGCACTCTCACTCCTGCAATGCGGCCAAATACCCTGTTGGAACAGCCAGAAATCGTCGAAAAAGAGATGCCACTCGTTGGCGAGACTGTCATCGTGCGCTGCCCTAACTTCCGGTGCTTGGCTTACCGTGGCCGCACCAATCAATGGTGGGATGCCAACGATGGGAGGGAACTGACGCAGGTTCTCGAAGTGGTTTATCGCTTTTGTCGTTAGTGGAACTTCTTTCCTTTGGCCAGCATCTGCAGAATGGCTTTCATCCGACGCTGGCGTGTCTCCGGTTTTTTGGCAGTCTGCAATCTCCAGGCGATCGAATAGAGATTGGCTTTGTTCAGCGTTTCAAAAAACGCTTTCGCCTTTTTATTTTTCGAAAGCGCATCCAGAAAATCTTCGGGAACGGTTGCTTTGCCTGGTGAATGGTAAGCGGCATCCCATCGGCCATCTTTTTTGGCTGCCTCTATCACAGTTGATCCGGCCGGTTTCATTTTGCCGAGTTTGACTAAGCGCTCGACGTGGCCAGTATTAATCTTCGACCAAAGGCTTTTGGGGCGACGCGGAGTGAATCGCTGAATCCAGGATTTCTTATCGAATGGCCGCTTAAGCCCATCGATCCATCCGTAACAAAGCGCGCCGTCCAGCGCCTCGGCATAAGAAACTGATTTTACACCGGAATCTTTTTTGTAAATCCGCAACCAGACACCGGAACAACTGGCATGGTTTTTCTCCAGCCACGTTTCCCATTCTTCGAGAGAAGCGAGGGAAATGATCGGCAATTCGTCCACGACCAATTTCTGATTTCGACTCAGGTAAGCTGCGCTTCGCAGTCCTGCAGTCGCTTCGAAAGAAATGCCTGCTCTGATTTCATCTCAGCCAGCTTGAGCGATCTTCGAAAATAGCCGGCGGCTGCAAGCGGATCGTTCATTTGTGCTTCGAATTCGCCGAGCACAGCATACAGCAAATAGTAGGAGTCCAACTTGTCCCGATTTTCTATCGCCTCTACTGCCTCGAGACCCGCCTTTGGACCATGAACATTCGCAACGGCAACAGCGCGATTCAGCGCGACGACGGGCGAGTTGTCGAATTTCACTAATCGGTCATAGAGGGCCAGGATCTGACGCCAATCGGTGGCTTCGTAGTTGGAAGCCTCGCAATGGCAAGCGGCGATGCCCGCTTGAACGTGATATTCAGTTATGTCGTCTCCTTCGGCCGAATGTGCCAGATGATACATACCGCGCGCGATCACCGCCCGGTCCCATCGGCTCCGGTCCTGGTCCTGAAGGCGAAGCAAATTGCCATCGACATCGACACGAGATGGAATCCGCGCGGTGTTAAGCAGCATCAACGCGAGCAATGCATGCGTCTTGGGCCGATTTCCAGCCGCATGCCCGGCGAGCAAGCTGGTTAATCGAATCGCTTCCTGACAAATCTCTTCCCGCACCAGTTTTTCCCCGCTCGAAGCCTTGTAACCTTCGTTAAAAAGCAAATAGAGCGACTGCAAGACTGTATCCAGACGGCGGCTCAATTCTTCGCCAGCAGGAATTTCGAAGGCGATTTTCGCATCGCGGATTTGCTGTTTCGCGCGCGTCAGGCGTTTGGCAATTGCCGCGTCAGTCGTAAGGAATGCGCGGCTGATCTCGCTGATGCCGAAACCGCAAAGAGTTTTCAGCGCGAGCGCGATTTGCGCCTCTGCTGGAACTACCGGATGGCAACAAACAAAAATCATTCTCAACCGATCGTCTGCAATTTCCTGGTCGGAAAAAATCGCCGCATCGGGAGACGTCTCCGGGCGATCCATGAGGTGGACGATTTCTGCCTCTTTTTCCCGAAATACTTTTTGGCGGCGGACGACATCGAGCGCAAGATTTCGCGAAGCTCGCATGATCCACGCTGCCGGATTTTCCGGCACGCCATAAAACGGCCAGGTTTGTAGTGCCCTGGATAGCGCTTCCTGAACGACATCTTCGGCCAAGGTGAGATTTTCGACGCCAAAGATTCTCGTAAGAATCGCGACCATCTTTCCCCACTCATGGCGGAACAGATGTTCGACGACTTGCGAAACGTCTTGCGAGGAGACTTGCTGATTTTCGGTGTCTGGTTTCACAATTGCTCGAATAAACGCAGCCGCCAACTTCGCGACGGACCTATTTGGATGTTACTCCGTCTCGACCAGTTGGCGGCTTCAAAGATTATGGGGAATTAAGCGGCGGCCCCAGCAGCTTCCAATTGAGTACGGGCGCTTTCAACCATCGGACATTCCTCGCGGACCGGCCGCACTTCGACCTGGATGCCATAAGCCAATCCCGGGCAATCTTTCGCAACGGCGACAGCCTCATCGATCGTATTGACCCGCAGCAGGAAGTAGCCGCCAATCGCTTCCTTCGATTCGGCAAAGGGTCCATCGGAAACGACGCGTCCATTTTTGCCGGATACCATTCTTCCTTCGCGTTCGAGCGGCTGACCCGCCAGGCAAATGCCTTCATCGGTCAATCGTTTGAACCAGGCCATCCATTTACTGGCGACGCCTTGCATTTCCTCTGGCGAAAGGCCTTTGTACCAGTCGTTGCCGCGGAAAAGTAACAGATATTCGGGTGCTTTTGTTGGAGTGCTCATAATCTTATCTTTCTTTGATGGTTATTAATTTCGGTCCGTTCAATGATACGACGAATGAGCCAATGCGTTAGGGACACTCATATCGCATATTTTTCTTTTTTCCAGCAACGAATTGTAACATCTCCAATTATTTTTCAAAGCCCTGTTGCATTCTATAAGAGACCACGTGGCGCTGATCACCGAAACTCTTAGTATTACCGCACTTACGAATAATCGTAGCGGGCTGACCGCAAGCCCGCTTCCAGACTGGCGTTATGATGCCAACTCCAGAAATCGCTTCGCGAATTTTGGTCCCTTGGCCTCATCCTCGTGACGGAAATAGATGAAAACATCGGACCAGTCTTGCTTTTGAACGATCTTTACCCATGCCATTAACTCGGCATCGGTATAGTCTTCCCGTCGCAAGCGCAGATAACCCCAATCTGCCGTCGCGACGAATGGCACTTTGAGTTCGTTGTCTGCCTCAGCTAGGCAAAGGGCAACTCGATGCTTTTTCAGCAAGTTGAATATCTCTTCGTCAAACCACGATTCATGACGAAACTCGAAGGCCGCCCGGCCGCCCTTTGGCAATAATGCTAGAAAATCGCCAAGTCGAGTTGCATCTTTCTTGAAGTTTGGCGGTAATTGAAACAACACGGGTCCCAGGCGCTTTTCAAGCACAGAGGCAACATCGAATACGTCTGATAACAAATCTTTTGAATCTTTGAGTCGTTTAAAGTGCGTAATTTGCTGCGGTGCCTTGATTGCAAACTTGAATTCTTCGGGCACTTCCTCCGTCCATCTCTTGAGAACATCAGGCTTGGGCATCCCGCGGAATGTGCTGTTGCTCTCAACACTTCGAAAGTTTTCAGCGTAATAACGCAGCATTCCTTTCGCCGGCAAATCCTTTGGATAAAATTTCCCTTTCCATTTCGGATAAGAATATCCGCTCGTTCCGACGTAAAGGTTCATATTTCGCGCGTGCTACTTTGTCCGTGAGGTTGTGGAGTGCGGCAGCCCCATACCGCTTTCAACTGAGACCACCGAAGCTCATCCTCCCGCAATCGCTCCGATAATCAGATACGGTTCGGTCCCATTGGCAACGGGGTCGGGCACGGGAGTATCCGGCGATTCGTGAGACAGATCTTCTCCGCATGCATAAAAGCGCAGGAATGGCCGGCGCTTCAACGTGACGTGGTCGCGAATGGTGCCTCGCAACATCGGGTACCGCGCCTCGATGGCGTCAATGACGGTGCGTTGCGTTACGGGACCGCCGACTTCCAATTCCACTTCGCCCGTGATGCGCGCGAGGTTTCGAAGATGGAACGGAAGCTCGACTCGAATCATTACAGTGTTTGTGCTTCGACTGAATATACCGCTGGAAGGTCGCGGACGATGGCCGTCCAACTGTTGCCGCCATCGGCCGAGCCGTACACCTGTCCGCCGGTCGTGCCGAAGTAAATACCGCAAGGCTCCAGCGAATCCACGCTCATCGAATCGCGCAGCACGTTCACGTAGCAATCCTTTTGCGGCAGACCTTTCGTCATTGCTTCCCATTCGTTTCCGCCCGTCTTGCTGCGATACACGCGCAATTTCCCATCGAGCGGATAATGTTCGCTGTCGCTCTTGATGGGGACGACAAAAACTGTCTCCGGCTCGTGCGCATGCACGTCGATTGGGAAACCAAAATCCGTCGGTAAATTACCGCTGACTTCGGTCCAGTTTTCGCCCGCGTCATCGCTGCGCATCACGTCCCAATGTTTCTGCATGAACAGCACATTCGGCTTTGATGGATGCAGTGCAATACGATGGACGCAATGCCCGACTTCCGCGGTTGGATCGGGAATGTATTGCGATTTGAGGCCGCGATTGATAGGCTTCCAGGTCTTGCCGGCATCGTCGCTGCGAAAACAGCCGGCAGCGGAAATCGCGATATAAATTCGTCCAGGATTTTTTGGATCGAGCAGAATCGTGTGAAGCCCGAGGCCGCCGGCGCCCGGCGTCCATTGCGCGCCAGTGCCGTGGCCGCGGAGGCCCGCTAGCTCGTGCCAGGTCTGGCCACCATCGGTCGTGCGAAACATTGCGGCGTCTTCGACGCCCGCATAGACGGTGTTCGGATCGGTCAGCGAGGGTTCCAGATGCCAGACGCGTTTGAATTCCCACGGATGTGCCGTGCCATCATACCACTGATGCGTCGTCAGCGACTTGCCGGTTTCGGCTGAAGTATCATAAACGAACTTATTGCTTTCGGCTTTGGGCATCCCTTCCGGGGTGGTCGTTGGCTCGCCCGGTTTCGTTCCGGGCTGCTCCCACGTTTTACCGCCATCATTCGAGCGCTGAATAATTTGGCCAAACCAACCGCTGGTTTGCGAGACGTAAAGCCGATCCGGATCAACTGGAGAACCTTTCGCGTGATAAATTTCCCAGCCCGCGAAATGTGGGCCGCTGATATCCCAATTTTGCCGCTTGCCATCGGATGTTAGAATGAACGCGCCCTTCTTTGTGCCAACCAACAGTCGTACCTTGCTCATTTATTGCTCCTGTTCTTGTATTTAACTGATACTTAATTTTTATTAACTATCCCTTCGGTTGTTGATAAAGCCCGAGAATATTTCCGGCCGGATCAGTGAACCTTGCCGTTATTTCCGGATGGTCTTTGCCGATGGGTTGGACGATTTTTCCGCCGTTAGCAATCACGCTGTCAATGATTGCGGCAGCATCATCAACCATAATGTAAATCAAAAGCCCCACCTCAGTCGTCGGCTTTCGGCCCGTTACCCAGGTGCCACTGACTTGCCCCACGGCGTCATCGAATGCGATCTTTCCATCGCCGCGCTTTCTAAGCTGCCAACCGAAAACTTTTTGGTAAAATGCGCTCGTGCGAGCGATATCAACAGCGGGGATTTCAAGGTAGCAAATCTTCCCGTTTTCGGACTTTGGATGATTATCTTTTTCCATAAGTCTATGGACAGCTTCCTCAGTTTGGCTTGGCACGGATGGCAAGCATAGGGTAGTAAGCCTTTCGATAAACCCACGCGAGGTAAAGCTCCAGCAACATAAACACAACTCCGGGAGCAAAAGCACCAGGAGCCGGCGACAGGAAAAAATGAAAGGCAATGATATTCACGAGCACTGGCATGAGTAGCACGAGGGCTAATGGCACGAATAAACCGAGCACTAGCAACACTCCCCCGACCAACTGTGTTCCCGCCACCAACTTAAACATGTAGCCCGTCTTCATCATCGCGCCAGCAAAGGCCATGGCGCCTTCGGGCATAGGCGTTTTTGGTTGCGGCATGAACGGATGAAGACCGTTGAGGCCGAAAACCGCGAACCCGAGTCCCAGGAGGATGCGCGCTATCGTGGGCAGGACACGGCCGGATGACTTCGATTTCGAGTCAGGATTTGGATTACTCATTTAGATCCTTTCGTTTTTGCAGGTTGTTTCGGGTTTGATTTAAGTGCGGCTACCTAATCTCTGGTTTTAGCCAAATATTCCGCGAGTTACTTGGCCGCAACCTGGACTACCGATTTCAAACTGGCCAATCCTTTCTCGAAATCTCCCCCAACCATTTTGTCCATGTTCATGAAGAGGCAGAACGCTTTCGACAGGAAGTTCTTGTCTCCAGACATGCTCCATGTGACCGAGGTCTGCTCGCCTTCCGGCTTGAATGTGAACTCGGTCGTAGCAGTGGAGGCGAACGGCTTGATGAACTCCAATTTCAGCCGCACCAGTTCGTTCGCGCGACTCTCGGTAATCGACATTTTGCCCTCGCCCACCTGCTTATTGCCGACCCAGGAATAGGCCGCCCCGGTCCCTGCCTGTGGCCCTTCGAACGTGGTCTTCATCGCCGGGTCGAGCTTCGCCCAGGGCGACCACGCGTCCCACTTGTGCAAATCATTTACATGCTCAAAAACGACCGCCGGAGGGGCAGGTATCGTTGCGTTGCGCACGACGCGATATTGCGCCGGTTGCATTGCAACAATGATGAGGAAGATGACGATCACGGCCGCGATGCCGATGAGAATTTTCTTGAGCATAAGATTTCTCCAATGGGTTGAGGTTTATATATGCGGTTCGGGCCGTGATCTATCAGGTTTAAGTCTTCGGCGCTACATAGATCATCCACGATACGCCGAACTTGTCAGCCAGCATGCCAAAGCGCGGAGAGAAAAAGGTCTTCGTCAATGGCATTTGCACTTGCCCGCCGGTGGAGAGGGCGCCGAATAGCTTTTCCGCGTCGGCCTCATTCGAGGTCGTCACCGAAAGCGAGAAGCCATGAAAACTTGGCTTGCCCTGGCATTGGCCATCGGAAACCAGCACAGTTGCATTCCCGATGCGAAGATTTGCATGCATGACCTTGTCGCCGGGCACGGGCCCGCACTCAGCATTAGGTGGCTCAGGACTGTCTTTGAAGTGCATTAGCATATCGACCTGTGCGCCGACCGTTTTCTTATAAAACTCAATCGCCTCTTCGCAGCGACCATCGAAGAACAGGTAAGGTTGGAGAGTTTCAATTCCATTTTTTTCACTCATAGTTTTGTTGTTTTCAGTTTTAGTTTGCTTCGTTCATTCGTACGACGAACGAATGAGAGTGTTCAGGACATCTTTCTTTTTCTTCGTCATTTTCAATCATTCCAGCTCGGTTTCTTCACTTACCTCATGCAACTCATTTAACCCATGTAACTTATTTAACCGGTCTACAGATGCCGCGTCTCGGCCGGCGCGGCCTGATAATTGTCATTTGCGCCATCGAAATAAGTTATGGGTGCCTCCAATAATTCCTCCACCTCCACATTGTCAAGGCAGTTCACGCGAACTGCATAGAATTTCCCGCCAACCTTGGCGCTCTCGCCCCAGGAAAACGGGCGCACCCCGCAATACTTGCAAAACAAGTGATGGTTGGCATCCGGATGGTATTCGACCAGAGCGGATTCCCCGGCTAACAATCGAAACGCGTCCGGCTTTACGATTGCGCCCCACATGCGTGTCTTGGTGCAGATTTCGCAGTTGCACTTGAACGTGCCGGCGCTCAGGTCGATATCTGCCTCAAATCGCACCGTTCCGCAGTGGCAACTTCCTTTGTAAGTCCTTTCCATTTCCAGTAACGCCAACCTTCCAGTCGGTTCAGTTTGTTCCCAAAGCTTCTGCGCCTTTGTGTCCTATCCGTTCTTTCGCGGCTAATTCATCCCGGCCGCTACTTCGCCTTTTCGCTTCTTTCCCAAAGGGCGAACACGTTGTTTTCGGTGTCCTGGCAAATCGCAAAATAACCCATGTTCGGCACGGCGGTCTTGGGCTTGTGAACTTTGCCCCCGAGTTTTTCCACCTTCGCGGCGGCGCGAGTCACGGAATCGACGAGGATGTAAATCGTTACCGGATGTTCCGGGCACATCCGCTTCATGATTGCGCCGTCCGACGATGCATCCGCCCCGCCGGTATCGATGTGACAGTAATCCTGCATGTTTGGGAACGGATTAATCTTCCAGCCGAACAGTGAGCTATAGAATTTCTGGGCTCGCTTGATATCGTCTGCCGGAATCTCAAACCAGACGAGGCTGGCCGGCGTTTTGTTGCTCTTCGATGATTTGGTTTTAGTTTTTGCACTCATAGTTTGGTTTTTTACCGTTCGAATTTTCTCTTCGTTCAAAGGTACAACGAATGACCGCGCCGTCTCGGGACAAATATTTACACTTTTCCGAGTCCCTTGGTAATTAAGCTCCGTAGTAGGAACGCCATGTCTATAGTTGCGAAGCTTTTTGACCACATTCCAAGCTCCGCAGGAGCGGCATGTTTCTCTCCCCCCTCCACACCCGACACTCGCCCCTTACTCCGCCACTGTCACATAATCCGTGTAACTATGCTTCTCCTTCACGTAGATGCTGAATTTTTCCAAGGCGAGCTTGATGCGCTTCCATGTCTGCTGGCACGCGGGACTCGGTCCGCCGTCTTCTTTGGGAAAAAACTCGTTCCGCGCGGCCACAGATTCGAATTCCCAGATCAGCAGGTAGCCGCCTTTGCGGTCTCCACGGTCGCCCTTCAATATTCGAAACTGTGCGCCCGTTTTCGCCCGACTCAGGGCATGCGTCAATTCCTGCCGCACATAGGTCTCGAACTCCTCGGGTTTGACACCCGACCGCAGCTCGAATTCACGAACGGAAAGGACCGGGGAGGCCACTTGCCCGCCCGATTCGACGGCAGGCACGAAAAGAAGGGCGAAGAATGCGATCACGCAGATGATTAGAAAGGTGATGAGATTGCGACGCATGGCTCTTCTGTAGTATCAGTTTTTATGTTCCAACATGATGGTGTATTTGGCGGCTTGGCCGGTCCACGGCGATTGGGAGACAATTCAGTTACGATTTTGGGGTAAACAAATTCCGATTGCGAGATTCGCGCGCGTTCCGTTACACTGCCCCCGAAAGAACCCAAGGTATTTCAATAACATTCTGTCGAATGTGACACTTATGAAAATCCAATCGCGGCGGGCATTAGGTAGCACCTCCAACGGGCCACTAACCTTTCTGCCCATCCAGCATTTCTCTCGATCCAGAGCAACATCGTCGGCCAAACCGAAATAACCAGTTACAGAGACACCACCGCCATCGGAGTTGGTCCGTATTTTTGCCGCGTTGGGTCAATAAAGCGTGTGTTTGGCATGAATAGGCGTCTCATAGCGGCCTTAATTGTAGCCTTAGTGACCGCTCTTCTTATCGCCCTGTTGCTTCAAAAGCGCACTTCTGCCGCCGCCCCACCGATCGATTTGTCGGTGTCGTTCGTTGCATTTACCAACACACCAAAGGGGCCAGCCGCGGTTTTCTCTTTCAGTAATGGCACGATTCATTCCCAGGCATTCCAAATAAAATCAGTTGAGCACAAGGAGGACGCCGGCTGGAAATCCGCAACGCCAACCATGCTCCAGGGATTGGTCGGCTCGTTGAGGCCGGGCCACTCGTTTGCCTGGCCCGTGGCCGTTGACAGCACCAACGGCATATGGCGCATTCGGGTTGATTGCCAGGAAAAGAAGCACGATTTCGCTGGCGCTGTGGATCGCGGAAAAGAGATCGTCAATCAGATAAAAACGGGAAATAGAACCGACATATTCGGTGGCAGAATTTACGAAGTTGTCAGTTCGGAATCCAAAAAAGAATAACGCTGCAGTTCAGCATGGGTATTCCGGCCAGTGATACTGCCGCGCGATGAAATCCACGATCCGTTCCGGAGTCACGTCGATAGTGCGCGTTGATGATAACGTCGCCCATATGCAACACTATGAATAGACCCAACGTTCTGTTTGTCTGCGGAAGAAATCAATGGCGCGGCCCCACTGCAGAGAGAATCTATAAAGACGACCCACGCATTCACGTTCGTTCGGCTGGGGTTAGCGTCAGAAGCAGTCGCCAGGTTTCGCCTGATGATCTCTCATGGGCCGATATCATTATTGTGATGGAGCAGCGGTACAAATCGAGAATACTCGGAACTTTCCGAAACCATCCTAAGCATCCACCGATTGCTTCACTGGAGATTCCTGACGAATATGAATTCATGGATGAGGAACTGATTGGACTAATTCGCGAAGGCGTCGAATCTAATCTACGGCATGAGTTCAATATCGAATGATGCAGTTGCAGCTCGCCGAGTTAGTCGCACAACTGCCACCAATCCTCGATTTCCGTTCCGAATGTTCTCTCTCCGCAGTGCACGTTTCAACACGTCGAGGCTTGCCATGACTTTCCATCTCCGTTCTCTCTGTTTTCTCCTGTTAGGAGTTTTATTCCTTTGACACTCCCGCGGGCTGCCCATCAATCAACTGCGGCGGCGCATAACCGGGTGGCTTGTCGCCCACAATCGCGCCTCCGGTGATCATCGCCTGTATTCCCGGTGTGAAAAACGTATACGGAAACCGCGCAGGCAGCGCGCTTACCTCGTACAGACGGCGCCGCAACTCCGCTGGTATCTCGAACTCGAGCGCGCCAAGATTATCATCCAATTGGGCGAGCTTTGTTGCGCCAAGAATAACGGAACCAATGCCCGGCCGATTGGCCGTCCAATTGATTGCAACCTGCGCCATGCTGCGTCCAAGCTCATTTGCAACGCGTTCCAGTTCCGCGACAATCTTCCAATTGCGTTCATTAAATTTCATAAATCCCGGATTAGTCGTGCCTTTAAGAGCTTCAAGGCGTCCAGCGCCAGATCCTTCCGCGCCGCCGCGAGAGGGTTTGTATTTGCCGCTCAACAATCCGCTTCCCAGTGGACTCCAGACCATGATCCCCATCCCATGAGCGATTCCAAGGGATACAAACTCATCTTCGATATTGCGCTCGACGAGCGAGTATTCCAGTTGCAGCGCCGCGATTCGTTCGTAACCGCGAAGTTCGGCCAGCGTTTGCGCTCGGGACGCGTACCATGCGGGAACGTCGCTCAAACCGAGATAACGCACCTTGCCTGCCCGAACCAGATCGTCCAGAGTTCGCATCACTTCTTCCGCTGGTGTGAACCGATCCCACGAATGCATCAGGTAAAGGTCAACATAATCAGTCCCCAGCCGCCGGAGCGAACCTTCGAGCGCCGCGATCATATGTTTCCGATGGTTGCCACCCCCGTTTGGATTCCCCGGGTCGGCATTGAAAGTGAACTTCGTTGCGATGACTACTCGGTCACGCGTTTTGCTCTCAGCGACAAATTTGCCAATCCAACGTTCACTGGTGCCGTTCGTGTAAAGATCAGCGGTGTCGAGGAAGTTTCCTCCAGCCTCGATATATCGGTCAAAGATTTGCCGCGCCCCGCTCTCATCGGAGCCCCAGCCCCATTCGGTGCCAAAAGTCATCGTGCCAAGTGCGAGTCGGCTCACACGCAATCCACTGCCGCCCAAAGTGAAATAAGCCTTCGAATTCATAGCGCGTTGAATCTGTCACCAGTACGCGTAGGATGCAACCGAGGGTTATGCCGCACTGACACGCGCCATAAACCACGCCGCGCCAATCCCCGTCAACAGGCCGGCCAAATGACCTTCCCAGGACACCGCAACGGAAGTAGGCAGGATGCCGCGAACTATTCCTCCATACACCACAATGCAAACGACCGAACGCAACAGAGTCCCAATGTTGCGCCTGAAATAGGCCAGCGAGCTAATGTAACCGAAATAGCAAAACACCAAGCCACTCGCTCCAATATGAGCGGCGTGCCTCGCAAAAAGCCATGTGAGTCCGCCGCCACATAGAATTCCGCAGATACTCACCACAATGAACTCTCCTTTGCTCCGAGCGCAAACGACTGCTCCCAGAACGAGGAGCGGCAGGGAGTTAGCGAGGATGTGTTTGTATGACGAGTGCAGAAAGGGCGCGAACAGAATGCCCGGCAGGCTGTCGAGTCGGCGTGGAATTATTCCGTATTGGTTCAGTTGCGCGTGCAACAGCAGATTGTTCACCACAAACACCGCCCAACAAATTGCCACAAGCGCTAGAATCGGCGCGAATCGTGTTAGGAGCGCCTCATCCTTTGACCTTGGGTGTTCAATAGAGGTTTCATTTGGAGCTGCCAATTGCATTGAGAGCATCATCTCGCGCCGATGGTCATTTTGAAATTACAAAAGAGTCGGCGCTTTGGAGTTCTCCCAATCACGAAACCAATATGACTTGTCCAAAGTGACACAATGAGAGATGTTCCAACAATCGCATGAACCGTCGCCAATTCATCGAAACGACCGCCTTGGGTCTAATCGTCGCGCCTGCTTTGGCAGCCTCAGCATCTGACAAACTTCCCACGCGAACCCTCGGTCGGACCGGCATCAAAGTGCCAATTCTTGGCTTCGGCTCAGGGAGCCGTTTCCTGATGTACACGGATGAGGATAATGCGCTCGAAGCATTGAATCGCGCGATTGACCTCGGCATTTGTTACATCGATACCGCGCACTCTTACGGAAATGGACGCAGCGAGGAACGCGTTGGCAAAGTCATGGCTACACGGCGCAAAGAAGTCATTCTGGCAACCAAAATTCCCGGCCGCACTGCCGATCAAGCCCGTCGGCAAATCGAACTCAGCCTGAAGCGTCTGCAAACTGACCGCCTCGACGTGATGCACATTCACGCGCTCAAGAATGCCGAAGACCTTGCCGTAATTGAAAAGCCCGATGGCGTCCTGAAAGCCTTTTATGAAGCTCGCGAGCAAAAGATTACTCGAGCCATCGGCATCACCTGCCATGCCGATCCCGCCACGCTGCAAAAGGCGTTAGAGCGACACGATTTTGATTGCACGCAAATGGCCCTCAACGCCGGCCTCGCAAGCATGACTGAGTCAATGAAGACAGCGCCTGCGGGCCCAAATTGTTTCGAAAGGCTGGCGCTCCCCGCGGCCAACAAAAAACACATGGGCGTGATTGCCATGAAAGTTTCTGGCCAGGAGCATTTGCTTGGCTCGGCGCCTTTCGAAAAATTGCTCGCCTACGCGCTTTCGCTCCCGGTCTCGCTTGCCAGCGTCGGCATGCCACACCTGGAGCATATCGAGCAAAACGTTGCCTTCGCGAAAGCCTTCTCGCCGATGTCCACACGCCAACGACGCCGGCTCGAAGAGTCGATCGAGTCAGGCAAGAAAGTCGCGATGGAACAATTCTTCAGCGCGCACGAAGACACTTAAGTCATGGGATCCGGCCTCACCCGGCTTTACCGCCCAGTGGGTATATCTTCTCCCCCTGTACAGGGCGCTACCCCGAAAGCTTTCGGGGCTACACTGCCTAGCCCGCTTATACGAAATGGTGATCGAGGGTGCTACGAACTGCTACAAAGGGTGCTACATTTTCGAAATACCTCCTGCTAGCTCCCGCCACGTCCTGGGTTATTCGACTGGACTTAGTATTTGCGTGACAATTTTTGAGAAAGTCCTTGCAAGGATTTTGGCGGAGGAGTAAAAACGTTTCTGTTCCAAGTGGTTCCCGGAAAATGCGCACCGGCGCATTTTGTTGCCGTTGAATTGTCTTGGAGAGAATCTTAGGGAGCCACTCGATTGAGCACTCGCGTTTGGGCAAGGGGCATTACGACCACATATTCTTATGATAACGCCGGAGGGCTTTTGGGAGTTAGTTATTCAGACAGCACGCCCGGGGTCACTTACACATTTGATCGCCGTGGTCGGCAGAAGACCATCGTGCAAAATGGGATCACGACGACGTTCGCTTACAATGATGCGAACGAAGTCCTGACTGAAAGCTACAGCGGCGGCACTCTGGACAGTCTGAGCGTGACCAACGGCTACGATCAGTTGATGCGCCGAACCAATCTCGCAACCCTTTACTCGACGACGCCGTTGCTGACAAATTCTTATGCTTATGACGGCGCTTCGCGTCTGCTGGCCGTGAGAGACGGAGGAACCAATAGCGCGACCTATGTCTATCTTGCAAACTCGCCGCTGGTGAGCCAGATTTTGTTCACGAACGGCAGCGTTCAGCGCATAGTGACAATAAAGGGTTACGATTTATTGAATCGGTTGACAAACATCGTGTCGGCGACGAATGGCACGGCTCTCGCCAGCTTCGCTTACCAATACAACAGCGCGAATCAGCGAACGAAGCGCACCGACGTGGACGGTTCTTACTGGGTTTGCTCCCGTGCGTGAGGTCGAACGGGCTCGGATTCTTTTGCAGAACCAAGCGGCGGCGGTGGCGCCTGGGGAAGTTGCCCCCAGCATCATCATCGTGCCCCCGCCGGGTCAGAGGCCCATGCGTTCACAGGCCAACTTGCGCTGCAATCTGTTCGGCGGCTCCTCGGCCAGTTTCCTTTTTGGCACTGAGGCCAATTTCTTCTGCAGGACACCCGAGGCTTCCATCCGGCGACTGAATGACTCCATTCGCGCCTCCAGTTTTTCAAGCATCTTTTTGAGGCCCTGTTCAGTCATGAAACGATAAGAGCCGAACCCAATACCTCTGCCACCCCATGCAGGACTTTCGCATCGATCGGTTTCGAAATAAATCTGTCCGCTCCCGCAGCCATCGCTTGCGCAATGCATGCCGGGTCGTCCCTGCCACTGAGCACGATCACCTCAAGTTTTTTGCATCCAGGAGTGTTGCGGATGTAATCCAGCACCTCAAGTCCGTCCAGTTGAAGCAATCTCAAATCCAGAATCACAAGATCGGGAAACGGATGCGCTTTGCGGTCTGCGTATGCCCCTTCACCTTTTAAATATGCGAGCGCTTTTTCTCCGTCATCCACATATTGAAAGGAAAGACCGCATTTTGCTTCTTGAGCGGCCTTTTGAAACAGAACCAAATCATCGTCGCTGTCCTCCACCACGAGAACCGTCTTCTGTTCCCTTGATTCCCCGTCCAGTACGGTATCCATACCGCTAGTTAGCTGCAATTTGCAGCCCAAACCAATAAGGGAAATCCCCGATAGCAAGGATGTTCTCGGAAGCAGGATTCTGAGGTCTTGCTGAGAAACTATCACTACGGATGGGTGGGAGATGGGTGCGGATGGCTGGAGTTGGTGACGATGGTTACATCAGTTACATGAGTTACATGGGGGCGAAAATATTGGCGTTCGCTACCGTTAGGCGGCGTTAGCTACCCTTAGTTGGCGTTATTGGGACATCGGAGTGGGGGAGGGGCTGGATTTGGTTGGACTGGGTTGGACTGGGCTTGACTAGCCTTGACTAACGGAGAATCGAATCGAACGGAAACATTGAACTTTGAACATACCCCCCGATCCCCCGTCATTGCCATTGAATTAAGAATTGGTGCCCTCAGAAGGTTATCTTTTTGATGCATTTTTGGAAGTAATATGAGCGATGCACGGAGGGTTTTGGCCTTGG